>VFQP010000229.1_pt1 | contig 137621 bp, 135 predicted proteins | sample 3512351 | NCBI WGS metagenome assembly VFQP01 (sample SAMN10412372, study PRJNA504923) | tailings metagenome | isolation source: Relicate 1 Philex TSF1 revegetated site | place: Philippines: Tuba, Benguet | collected 2017-08-29 | reverse complement strand
ACCCTCGGGCGGCGATGCGCACCAATGCTGCTTCGGTCTTCCCCGGTGCCACGTTTCAGCTTGCGCCGCAGGGCTCGGTGCTGGCAAGCAAGTAACGTGTTTCTGCAGGCCGATTTGCGGACCGGGGCGGCCGATTACTCCGCTCACCCCTCGCTCAAGGCGCGCGCTCAGCGACTCAGTCAGCGAGGGCCGCTATTGCTGCATGGCGGTCCTTCGCATGCGCGTCACCCTGTCGCGCTGAACACCACCGCTGGGAATGCTCGGGATCGGCTCAGGCCGATCCCTCGGCGCTCGCTGCGCTCGGCCCGCGCCTGCGGCGCGTCCTTGGACAGGCCCCCGGCCTGTCCAAGAGCGAACCCGTGTGGGTTCTCATCCCACGCCCCGTGCTCCAAACGACAACGGCCCCTGAGGGGCCGTTTTCGTTTGGAGCGGGTGATGGGAATCGAACCCACGTATCAAGCTTGGGAAGCTGGCGTTCTACCATTGAACTACACCCGCACGGCGCGCATTCTAGGCAGCGAATGGGGCTTCCGCTGCGAGGCGCGCAAAGCGCTCGCCCAGGAAGTCGCGCAGCGCGCGCACGGCCGGGGTGAGCTGGCGGCGGCCGGGTACCACGAGGTGCAGCGGTGAGGGCTCGCCCAGCCAGTCGGGGCGTACCAGCGCCAGGCGGCCGGCGGCCAGGTCGGCGTGCACGTCCAGCCAGCTTTTGTAGGCCAGGCCCAGGCCGGCCAGGGTCCAGCGCTTGACCACCTCGCCATCGTTGCTGGAGCGCCGGCCCTGCACCGGGGCTTCCAGCCAGCGGCCGGCAATCTCCAGCTTCCAGCGCTCGGCCAACTGGTCGCGCAGCATGAAGCGCAGGGCCTCGTGATGGATCAGGTCCTCGGGCGCGGTCGGCCGGCCGTGGCGGGCCAGGTAGTCGGGCGAGGCCACCAGCATGCGGCGGTTGCCCGGCATCAGCGGCAGCGCCACCTGGGCCGAGTCGGGCGGCTCGCCGTAGCGAATGGCGAGGTCCAGCGGCGTGCGCATCAGGTCGCTGTTGCGGTCGGACAGATGCAGGCGCAGCGCCAGCTCGGGGTGGCGCTGCTGGAAGGCGTCCAGCCAGGGCAGCAGCACATGGCGGCCGAGGTCGGAGGGCAGGGCCAACTGCAGCTCGCCGCTGAAGGCGCGCGCCTTGCTGCCGGTCGCGGCCTGGGCCTGGCGCAGCGCGTCCAGGGCCTGGCGCACATGAGGCAACAGGCGCTCGCCCTCGGTGGACAGGCGCAGGCTGCGGGTGCTGCGCACGAAGACGGGCACGCCCCACTCGGCCTCCAGGCGCTTGAGCGCGGCGCTGGCCGCCGCGGGCGAGCCATCCAGCGCGCGGGCGGCGGCGCTGAGGCTGCCGAGGTCGGCGGTCAGCACCAGCAGCTCCAGATCGGCGATTCGCGTCATCGTTCGATTTTCATTGAAACTGATTCGACTTGAGCCCGCTGGTCAATGAATGGCGTGCGGCGCACAGTGCAGGGTCTTCAACGAAACCGCGAAGCCGCCATGAAAGCCGTCGCCTATCAGCAGTCCCTGCCCATCACCGATGCCCTGTCGCTGCAGGACGTGGAGCTGCCGGCGCCCACGCCGGGTCCGCGCGACCTGCTGGTTGAGGTGAGCGCCATCGCCGTCAACCCGGTGGACACCAAGGTGCGGCGCGGCAGCAGCGCCGCGCCCGGCGAATGGAAGCAGCTGGGCTGGGACGCCGTGGGCCGTGTGCGCGCCGTGGGCGCCGCGGTGCAGGGCTTCCAGCCGGGCGACCGGGTCTGGTACGCCGGCGCCATCGACCGGCCCGGCGCGAATGCCGAACTGCATGTGGTGGACGAGCGCATTGCCGCGCTGGCGCCGCGCAGCTTGAGCGACGCCGAGGCGGCGGCGCTGCCGCTGACCGCCATCACCGCCTGGGAGCTGCTGTTCGACCGACTGGGCCGCACGCAGACGCAGAGCGGCAGCCTGCTGGTGATTGGCGCGGCCGGGGGCGTGGGCTCCATCCTCGTGCAGCTGGCGCGGCGCCTGACCGGGTTGACGGTGATCGCCACCGCGTCGCGGCCGGAGACCGCGGCCTGGGTGCGCGAGCTGGGTGCGCATCAGGTGCTGGATCACAGCCGCCCGCTGGCGCCGCAACTGCGCGAGGCCGGCCTGGCCGCGCCGGAGACGGTGATCAGCCTGACGCAGACCGACCAGCACTTCGCCGACATCGCCGAGCTGATCGCGCCGCAGGGGCGCTTCGGCCTCATCGACGATCCGAAGCCGGGCAGCATCGACATCGGACTGCTCAAGCGCAAATCGGTGTCGCTGCACTGGGAGCTGATGTTCACGCGCTCGCTGTTCCAGACCGCCGACATGGCGGCCCAGGGCCAGCTGCTGGCCAAGGTGGCGGCGCTGGTCGATGCCGGCACCTTGCGCAGCACCCAGGGCGAGCATTTCGGCCGCATCTGTGCCGAGAACCTGCGGCGTGCGCACAAATTGCTGGAAAGCGGTCGCGCGCGCGGCAAGCTGGTGCTCGAAGGCTTCTGAGCCGAGCGAGGCGGGCGGCATACTCCGCCGCCATGCCGGTTCCTGACATTGCGCTGCGCTTCGACCCCTGGGTGGTAGCGCTTTCCTACCTCACGGCCTCGTTCGCAAGCTATGTCGCGCTGGACCTGGCCAAGCGCGTGCGCACGCCGGATCGCGCGGTCGCACGCTCCTGGTGGTTTGCCGGCTCGCTGTCCATGGGCACCGGCATCTGGGCCATGCACTTCATCGGCATGCTGGCCCTGCAGCTGCCCTTTGCCACCGGCTACGACCATCTGGTGACCTTCCTGTCCTGGGTGGCGGCGGTGGCGGTCTCGGCGATCGCGCTGTCGGTCGCCACCCGCGAGCGCCTGGATGCGCTCAGCCTGACGGTGGGTGCGGTGAGCATGGGCGTGGGCATCTGCGCGATGCACTACACCGGCATGGCCGCGCTGGTGCTGGAGCCGGGCATTCGCTGGAACTGGAGCCTGGTGGCGGCCTCGGCCGGCATCGCCACCGGCGCCGCGGCGGCCGCCCTGCTGATCTTCTTCTGGCTGCGCAAGCTCAGCGCGGCCCGGGCGCGCTGGGGCCAGGTGGCGGCGGCGCTGGTGATGGGCGCGGCGGTCGCCGGCATGCACTACACCGGCATGGCGGCGGCCGGCATTCCCGAGGGCACGGTCTGTACCAGCGCCGACGCGCTGGGCGGCGACAACCTCGGCCTGCTGGTTGCCATCGCCACCTTCGCGCTGCTGCTCATCACGCTGTTCACCTCGGCACTGGACGCGCGCATGCAGAGCAAGGCCCAGCGACTGAGCCACTCGCTGCAGGCCGCCAACGACGAGCTGCAGCGCATCGCCTACCGCGATGCGCTGACCGGCTTGCCGAACCGCCTGCTGTTCGAGGACCGCGTCGCCCATGCGATGGAGCGTGCGCAGCGGCACCACAACACCTTGGTCGTGCTCTTCGTCGACCTCGATGGCTTCAAGCCGATCAACGACTCCTTCGGCCATGCCGAGGGCGACGACGTGCTGCGCGCGGTGGCCGAGCGCCTGCAGTCGCTGGCGCGCAGCGCCGACACTGTGGCCCGCCTGGGCGGCGACGAGTTCGTGCTGCTGCTCGAGGCCGATGCCAGCGAGTCGCTGGCGGTGCAGATCGCGCAGCGCCTGATCCAGGCCCTGCAGCAGCCGCTGGGCGAGCGCGCGCACCGGCTGTCCTGCTCGATCGGCATCGCGCTGCACGAGCCGGGCTCGCAAGAGAACAAGTTGCTGGCGCAGGCCGACTCGGCGATGTACGCGGCCAAGCGCGCCGGCGGTTCGACCTTCGCCTTCTTCGAGCCGCATATGGAGGCTGGTGCGCGCGAGCAACTGGAGCTGCAGCGCGATCTGCGCGTCGCGCTGGCCGAGGGCGGACAGCTGGTGCTGCACTACCAGCCCAAGCTGGACCTGTCGCGTGGCGTGGTCTCCGGCCTGGAGGCGCTGCTGCGCTGGCAGCACCCGCAGCGCGGCCTGCTGGCGCCGGGGCTCTTCGTGCCGGTGGCCGAGCGCTTCGGCCTGATCGCCCAGCTCGGCGATTGGGTCATCGACGAGGCCTGCCGGCAGCTGGCGCGCTGGCATGCCGACGGCATCCGCCTGCGCGTCGCGCTGAATCTTTCGGTGCACCAGCTGCGCCAGCCCGATCTGCTCGTCGAGCGCATCGAGCACGGGCTGCGCGAGCATGCGCTGGACCCGGAGCTGCTCGGCTTCGAGATCACCGAGTCGGTGGCCATGGACGACGCCGAGAACATGCGCGGCACGCTGAAGCGCCTCGGCGATCTCGGGCTGGAACTCGCCATCGACGATTTCGGCACCGGCTACAGCAGCCTGGCCTATCTGCGCCGGCTGCCAGTCGGGCAGTTGAAGATCGATCGCAGCTTCGTGCAGGACCTGGCGAGCAGCCCGGATGCCCGCGCCATCGTCGAGGCGGTCATCAAGCTGGCCCATGCGCTGGGTCTGGGCGTGGTGGCCGAGGGCGTGGAGACCGAGGCCCAGGCCCATGTGCTGGCCAATCTCGGTTGCGACGAGCTGCAGGGCTTCCTGTTTGCCCGACCGCAGCCGGCCGCCGAACTGGAGCGCTGGGTGCGCGACGGCGGCACCGATCTGCTTCGCTTCAGCGCTTCCGCGTTCCAGGGGGATGGCGCGAGTCACTGACGGGATTTCTCCGGCCCTCGCACAATCCGCGGCAGGCTGTATCAGGATTCCCGCATGACTTCTTCTGCTCCCTTCTGGCGCCAGGTGCTCCTGCGCCTGTGGCGCGACGCCCGCGCCGGCGAACTGCGCCTGCTCATCGTTGGCGTGGCGCTGGCGGTGGCGGCGGTCAGCGCCGTGGCGCTGCTCGGCGATCGCCTGGAGCGCGGGCTGACCCGTGACGCGGCGCAGCTGATCGGCGGCGACTTGGTGGTTGCCGCCGACCGCCCGGCCAGCGAGGCCTGGCAGCAGCGCGTCGCCGCGCTGGGCCTGCAGCAAAGCCATAGCGCGGCCTTCCCCAGCATGGTGCACGGCGAGGAGCGCGACGATGGCGCGCCGACGCGGCTGGTGTCGATCAAGGCGGTCGACAGTGCCTACCCCCTGCGCGGCAGGCTGCTGCTGGCCGACGGGCGTGCGGTCGGCGCACCCGAGCCGGGCAGCCTGTGGGCGGATCAGCAGGTGCTGGACAGCCTGGGCGTCCAGGTCGGCGAGCGCATCGGCGTGGGCGAACTGCAGCTGCGTGTGGCCGGGGTGATCCAGACCGAGCCGGACCGTGGCGCCGGCTTCCTGGCCTTCGCGCCGCGGGTGATGATCCATGCCGCCGACCTCGATCCGACCGGGCTGGTGCAACCGGCCAGCCGCGTTTCCTACCGGCTGGCGGTCGGCGGGCAGCCGAACCAGGCGGCCTCGCTGAAGACCCTGCAGACCGAGCTGGAGCAGCATTTCGAGCGCGGCGAATGGCGCGGCGCGCGCCTGGAAACGCTGCAGGGCGGCCGGCCCGAGCTGCGCAACACGCTGGAGCGCGGCGAGCGATTCCTCAGCCTGGTGGCGCTGCTGGCGGCGCTGCTGAGCAGCGTGGCGGTGGCGCTGGCGGCGCGCGATTTCGCCGGCCGTCATGTCGACGAGACGGCGATGCTGCGCGTGCTGGGCCAGCGCAGCCTGCGCGTCGGTGCGGTCTATGCGGCCGAGTTCCTGATTGCCGGCCTGGGCGCCAGCCTGCTTGGCCTGCTCGCCGGCTACGGCCTGCATGCACTGCTGCTGGCCCTGCTCGACGGGCTGCTGGCGGTGGAGCTGCCGGCTGCCGGCCCGCTGCCCTATGCGCTGGGCCTGGGCCTGGGCCTTTGCCTGCTGATTGCCTTCGGCCTGCCGCCGGTGTTGCGTCTGGCCCAGGTGCCGCCGCTGCGCGTGTTGCGCCGCGATGCACAGCCGGCGAGCAGCGGCGCCTGGCTGGTTCTGCTGGCCGGTGTGATCGGCGCCGGCCTGCTGCTGCTCGGTGTGGCGCGGGATCTGACCCTGGGCTTGCTGACCCTGGGGGGCTTTCTGGTCGCCGGCCTGCTGCTGGTCGGTCTGGCCTGGGGCGTGGTGCGCCTGCTGCCGCGCCTGGTGGCCGGCGGACCGGCCTGGCTGCGCCTGGCGGCGCGGCAACTGGGCTCGCGGCCCGGGCTGGCCGCGGCCCAGGTCGCTGCGCTCGGCCTGGGCCTGTTGGCCCTGGCCTTGCTGACCCTGGTGCGCACCGACCTGATGGAGAGCTGGCGCATCGCCACGCCGGAGCGCGGCCCGGACCGCTTCGCGATCAATCTGTTGCCCGACCAGGGCCAGGCCTTCCAGCAGTTGCTGAAGGAGGCCGGCACCGAGCCGCTGGACTGGCACCCGATGTTCCGTGGCCGGCTGGTGACGCTGAACGGCAAGCCGGTCACCGAAATCAAGTTCGCCACCGGCCGCGCGCAGCGCCTGGTCGAGCGCGAGTTCAACCTCAGCCATGGTGGGGAGATGCCGCCGCACAACCTCGGTCGCGGCGGCAGCTGGACCGCGAGCAGCCAGGGCCTGAGCGTGGAGCAGGGCCTGGCCGAGGAGCTCGGCCTGAAGCTGGGCGACGAAATGGGCTTCGACGTGGCCGGCAGCCTGGTCGCTGCCCGGGTCGAGCACCTGCGCGCGGTCGACTGGTCCTCGATGCGGGTGAACTTCTTCGTGATCTTCCAGCGCGCCGAGATGCCCGAGGTGCCCAGTACCTGGATCGCCACCTACCGCGCGCCCAAGCTGCCCGCCGCGGCAGCGCAGCTGGACCGTCGCCTGGCGGCAGCGTTCCCGAACGCGACCTTGGTCGACGTGAGCGCGCAGATCGCCCAGGTACAGGGCGTGCTGAACCAGGTCAGCCAGGCGGTGCAACTGCTGTTCGGCTTCACGCTGGCCGCTGGCCTGGTGGTGCTGGTCGGCGCGATGACGGCGACCCGCGAGGCGCGCATGCGCGAGGCGGCGATCTGGCGCGCGATCGGCGCCGACGCCGGTCTGCTGGCCCGGGTGCAGCGCAGCGAGCTGCTGCTGCTGGGCAGCCTGGCCGGTCTGCTTGCCGGCCTGCTGGCGCTGGGCATCGCCGCGGTGCTGGCGCGCGAGGTCTTCCAGTTCAGCTGGCAACCGCAACCCTGGGTGCCGCTGGGCGTGCTGGCCGGCGGTGCGCTGCTGGCCTGGGGGGCTGGCTGGTGGGGCCTGCGCGGGGTGCTCACGCGCCCGGTCGTGCAGACCCTGCGCGAAGCCAGCGCTGAATAAAAAGGCCCGCCGAAAGGTGGGCCTTGATCAAGCGGCCGCCGTGGAACCGGTTGTGCCGGGCCACTGGCGGCGTCAAGGGGTGGAGCCTTTGGCCTGGGTGAGGCTTGACCGGTCCTCAGGACCGTTCAAGTCCACACCCAGCCCCCTTGAGGGGGCCGGCGCAGCCGGTACGGGGTGGGCTTCGTTACGCTGCCGCGGCGCTGATCAGGCCCATGTCGGCGCTGCTCATCAGGCCTTCGATGTCCATCAGGATCAGCATGCGCTCGGCGACGGTGGCGATGCCGGTGATGTAGTGCGTGTCGACGGCGGCCGAGCTCATCTCGGGCGGCGGCTTGATCTGTTCCTTGTTCAGCTCCAGCACGTCGGACACCGAGTCGACGACGGCGCCGACGACGCGGTTCTTCACGTTCAGCACGATGACCACGGTGAAGCTGTTGACCTCGGCGCTGGGGCAATGCAGCTTCACGCGCAGGTCGACGATGGGCACGATGACGCCGCGCAGATTGACCACGCCCTTGATGAACTCGGGCGCGTTGGCGATGCGCGTCGGCGCTTCGTAGGAGCGGATCTCCTGGACCTTCAGGATGTCGATGCCGTATTCCTCGGTGCCGAGGCGGAAGGTCAGGTATTCGCCGGCATTGGCGGCCTGCGCGCGTTGCGAGACGACGAGTTCCATTTTGATTCCTTGTTCGAAATTGCTCGGTGATGCGATGAACTCGACTAGATCAAGCGGACACCGCGGAACCGGCTTTGCCGGGCCGCTGGTGTCGCCCCCTTGAGGGGCGCGAAGCGCGCAGGGGGTGGGCCATCAGTGGCGAGATTTGCGGACCAGGCTGCCGATGTCCAGGATGAGGGCCACGCGGCCATCGCCCATGATCGTCGCGCCGGACACGTCGTTGACCTTGCGGTAATTCGATTCCAGGTTCTTCACCACCACCTGCTGCTGGCCGAGCAGTTCGTCGACCAGCAGCGCGACGCGGCCGCCCTCGGCCTCGACGACGACCATGATGGTCGAGACATGCTCGAAGTCGAAGCGCGGCACTTCGAAGACCCGCTCCAGCTCGATGACCGGCATGAACTCGCCGCGGACCTCGACGACGCGACCGGAGCCGGCCACGGTTTTCACGGTGTCCTGCTTGACCTGGAACGACTCGACCACGGAGTTCAGCGGCAGGATGTAGACCTCTTCGCCGACGCCGACGCTCATGCCGTCCATGATGGCCAGGGTCAGCGGCAGGCGCACCGAGACCTTCATGCCATAGCCCTCGGCCGAGTCGATCTCAACATGGCCGCCCAGGCTGGTGATGTTGCGCTTGACCACGTCCATGCCGACGCCACGGCCGCTCACGTCGGTGACCACATCGGCGGTGGAGAAGCCGGGCGCGAAGATCAGGTTCCAGACGTCCGAGTCGCTCATGCTCTCGTCGGCCGGAATGCCTTTCTCCTGCGCTTTCTGGATCAGCTTGGCGCGGTTCAGGCCCTTGCCGTCGTCGCGCACCTCGATGACGATGCTGCCGCCCTGGTGGCTGGCCACCAGGGTGATGGTGCCCTGCTCGGGCTTGCCCTTGGCCACGCGATCGGCCGGCAGCTCGATGCCGTGGTCGCAGCTGTTGCGCACCAAGTGGGTCAGCGGATCGGTGATCTTCTCGACCAGGCCTTTGTCCAGTTCGGTGGCTTCGCCCTGCGTGACCAGCTCGACCTTCTTGCCCAGCTTGGCGGCGAGGTCGCGCAGCATGCGCGGGAAGCGGTTGAAGACCACCGACATCGGAATCATGCGGATCGACATCACCGCTTCCTGCAGATCGCGGGTGTTGCGTTCCAGGTCGGCGAGGCCCGAGGTCAGCTGCTGGTAGAGGCCGGGGTCCACATTGCGGCTGTTCTGCGCCAGCATGGCCTGGGTAATGACGAGCTCGCCAACCAGGTTGATGAGCTGATCGACCTTCTCGATCGACACGCGCAGCGTGCTCTGGTCGCCCGCGGCGGCGGCCGGCTTGGGGGCTGCCGCTGCGGCCGGCTTGCTGGTCGGCACGACGGCAGCGCTGGGTGCCGCGGGGGCGGGGGCTGCCGGGGCCGGCGCTGCGCTGCCGGCCTCGCTTTGCGTCGGCGAGCCGGGGGCGTCGTCGAAGAAGCCGTAGCCGGGCTCTTCCTTGACTTCCTTCGGCGGCGCGCCGGGCGCGCCGTCGTGGAAGCCGTAGCCGGCGCTGAACGGCAGCAGCTTGACCTGTTCGCGGGCGACGTGGAAGGTGAACAGATCGAGCAGATCGTTGTCGCTCGAGCTGGTGACGATCTTGAAGCGGCGCATGCCGTCGGCCGACTGGCCGCCGTCCAGGCTCTCGATCGTGCCCAGGTCGGTGATCTCCTTGAACAGCTCGACCAGGCTATCGGCCTGCGCCGGCTTGTCCAGCGGGCCGACCAGCAGTTCCAGCTCGCGCACCTTGGTGGTCAGCGGCGCGGCGGCGGGCTTGGCGGCGGCCGGCGCCGGGCTGCTGGGCTTGGGCGCCGGGGCCGGCGCGCTCTCCAGCTTGCCGCCCTCGACCAGGGTGCGGATGCCGGCCACCAGGCCTTCGCTCTCGACCACTTCGGTGCTGGTGCCGGCATGGCGGGCCAGCAGGCCCTTCAGCGCATCGCCGGATTGCAGCAGCAGGTCGATCATCTGCGTCGTCGGCTGCAACTCATGGCGGCGCAGCTTGTCGAGCAGGGTCTCCATGATGTGGGTGAGTTCGGCGACGTCGGAGAAACCGAAGGTCGCCGCACCGCCCTTGATCGAGTGTGCGCAGCGGAAGATCGCGTTGAGCTCTTCGTCGTCGGCGGCGTCGACGTTCACATTGAGCAGCAGCTGCTCCATGTTGTCGAGGTTCTCGCCGGCTTCCTCGAAGAAGACTTGGTAGAACTGGCTGAGGTCGATGCCCGCGCCAAGGTTGCTGCCTTCGTTGGTCATCTCACCCATCTCCTTCTCCCTTAGCGGATGACCTTGCCGATCACCTCGATCAGCTTGGCCGGGTCGAAGGGCTTGACCAGCCAGCCGGTGGCGCCGGCGGCGCGGCCGGCCTGCTTCATCGCGTCGCTGGACTCGGTGGTCAGGATCAGGATGGGAGTGGTCTTGAACTTCGGGCTCTCGCGCAGCTTCTTGACGAGGCTGATGCCGTCCATGCGCGGCATGTTCTGGTCGGTCAGCACGAGATCGAAATCGCGCTGCGTCGCCTTTTCCCAGGCGTCCTGGCCGTCGACGGCTTCGACGACGTTGAAGCCAGCGTTCTTCAGCGTGAAGGCGACCATTTGGCGCATCGATGCCGAGTCGTCGACCGCGAGGATGGAATGCATGAGTAGGGCTCCGGGATCAGAAAAGTTCGACGGAGCCGGCATCGACTTCGTCTTGGGTGACGGGATTGGGGCGCAAAGGCGCCTCGATGACGGCAGCGGCACCATCTTCGTCGTCGCCGAAAGTGTCGCGCGCCAAGATGTCGGCGCTGGCCCGCAAACGCAGGCTGGTGTGCGCAATAAGTTGCGTTGACATGTCCTGGAACTGCAACGCGATGATCGCCTGGGCGACATGGTCGAGCACATCGGCCAGCGCACCCGGGCTCAGGGTGCGGCCCTGTTCCAGGTGGGCGGCGAGGTCCTGCAACTGGGCCGAGGCGGCGAAGAAATGCGTGGAGAGGGTCTCGCCGGCGTCGTCGAGCAGGCGCTGCAGGCGTTCGAGATCGTTGGTCACCGACATCAGGTGATCCTGGACCTCGGCGGCCGCGAGCAGGGTGAAGCTCGCCCCCCCCTCTGGCTCGGGCGTGCCCAGTTCGTCGGACGGATCGGCTGCACTCGGATCGGGCAGCGGAGCATCTTGCATGCGGACTCCGGTCGGATGGAAACCTCGCCCTTGCAGCGGGGCGTTGCGGGTTTGGGCCCTATTGCACCGCAGCCGCTCGCTGACCCGGGCTGGCGTTTAGCCTAACCCAGGCCGAGGCGGCCGCTGTGGCAGGGGCGCTAGGGTAATCCCGCGCGCTCGACGCAGGCCGGCCGACCGGGGCTGGCAGAGGGGGCGGGCATACTGAATGACATGGTCCTGGCTCCCTCTGCAAGCGAACCCGGCGCATTGCGCCTGCTCCACGTCGAAGATTCCGAATTCGACCACGAACTGGTGCGCGCGCAGCTGGCGCAGGCTGGTCTGCGCGTCGATTGGTGCCGGGTGGAAACCGCGGCCGAGTTCGAGGCTGCGCTGGCGCAGCGCTGGGACGCGGTGATCTGCGACCACAACCTGCCCGGCGCCTCCGGCCTGGAGCTGCTGGCGCTGCTGCGCGCGCGGGACGCGCTGCTGCCTTTTCTACTGGTGTCCGGCGAGATCGGCGAGGACATCGCCGTGCAGGCGATGCGTGCCGGCGCCTCCGATTACCTGCTCAAGGGGCGTCTGGCGCGCTTGGCGCCGGCGCTGGAGCAGGCGCTGAAGTCGGCCGCCGCCGAACGCGAGCGTGAGCGCGCGGTGCGCGATCTGGCGCTGTCGCGCCAGCGCCTCGCCGAGCTGGCCGGACATCTGCAGGAGCGCATCGAGGCGGAGCGCGCGCAGCTGTCGCGCGAGCTGCATGACGAGGTCGGCAGCGCGCTGACGGCGCTGAAATTCGATCTGGCCTGGTTGCAGCGCCATGCCGGCAGCGAGGCGGTGGCGGCTCGCGGCAGCCAGGCCCTGGGCCTGCTGGACGGCGCGATCGAGGCGAGTCGCCGGCTGATGCTGAACCTGCGCCCGCCGATCCTCGAGGAAGGCCTGGTGCCGGCGCTGCAATGGCTGCTGCAGCGCTTCGAGCGCAGTCACGAGGGCGTGGCGATCAGCCTGAGCCACCCGCCGCAGGCGCCCGAGCTGCCGCCGCCGCTGCGCTTGGTCGCCTACCGCTTCGTGCAGGAGGCCCTGCACAACGTCGGCAAGCATGCCGAGGCGGGCCGCGTGCGCGTCGAGTTGCAATGGGCGTCCGGCGTGCTGGGCGTGGAGGTCGAGGACGACGGCCGTGGCCTGGCCGCGGATGCGCTGGAGCGCCCGCAGCGCTTCGGTCTGCGCGGACTGCACGAGCGCGCGGCCAGCGTCGGCGGCTGGGTCGATGTCAGCAGCCGGCCGGGCCGCGGCACCTTGCTGGCGCTCAGCCTGCCGCTGGACGGCGCGGTCGACCCGCAGGCCGAGCCCGACGCGGCCGCCTGGTGGCAGGACCTGGGGCAGGGGGTGGGCGCATGATCCGCGCGCTGCTTTGCGACGACCATGCGCTGATCCGTCGCGGCATCCGCGACACCCTGTTGGACGCCGGTGGCATCGAGGTGGTCGGTGAGGTCGTCGACTACCCGAGCCTGCGCGAGTGGCTGCGGCCCGAGGGCGCGGGCAAGGCCGTCGACGTGCTGGTGCTGGACATCAACCTGCCTGGCCGTTCCGGCCTCGACGTGCTGCATGTGCTGAAGGACCAGGGCGAGAGCATCCGCACGCTGATCGTCTCGATGTACCCGGAGGAGCAGTACGCGATCCGCTGCCTGCGCGCCGGCGCCTACGGCTATGTGAACAAGGGTGGCGACCCGGCCGAACTGGTGACTGCCGTGCGCATGGTCGGGCAGGGCCGCAAGTACGTGACGCCGCAGATCGCGCAGATGCTGGTCGAGAACCTGACCACGCCGACGCCCGAGCAGGCGCACCAGAAGCTCAGCGACCGCGAGCTGCAGACCCTGGTGCTGATCGCCTCCGGGCGGCGGCTCTCGGACATCGCCGAGGAACTGCTGCTCAGCCCGAAGACGGTCAGCGTCTACCGCGCCCGCGTGCTGGAAAAGCTCGGCTTGTCGAACAACTCCGAGCTGACCGTCTACGCGATCCGCAACGGCCTGGTCGAGGGCTGAACTCAGGTGAAGCCGGCGAGCAGCCGGCTGAGCACGGCCTCCATCGGCGTCTGCATCAGCGGCAGCGTGGCCAGCAGGCCGACCAGACCCAGGCTGACGGTGATCGGGAAGCCGATGGCGAAGGGGTTCATCTGCGGCGCCACGCGCGACACCAGGCCGATCGCCAGGTTGACGAAGAGCAGCAGCAGCAGCACCGGCAGCGCGACCCAGAGCGCGGCGCGGAAGATCTCCGCGCCCCAGTGCTGAGGCTGCGTTGCCTGCAGGAAGGCCAGTGGCTCGGGACCGACCGGGAACGCGTGGAAGCTCTGCGCCAGCGCGTGGATGAGCAGCAGATGCCCGTTGCCGGCCACGAACAGAAAGGCCACCAGGGTGCCGAAGAAGCGCGCGGTGGCGGTGCCCTGGCTGCCGGTCGCCGGGTCGAAGAAGCCGGCGAAGTTCAGCCCCATCTGCAGGCCAACGATCTCGCCGGCGAACTCCAGCGCTGCGAACACCAGGCGCACCGCAAAGCCCATCGTCAGACCGATCACCAGTTGCTGGACGACCAGCATCAGCATCAGTCCCGGCGCATCCAGGGGCAGCGGCGGGAAGGCCGGCAGCGAGGCCTGGGCGGCGACCGCGAAGAACAGCGCCAGGCCGATGCGCACCGGCATCGGCAGATTGCGCTGGCTGAACAGCGGCATGCCGGCGAACAGGGCCAGGCAGCGCAGGAAAGGCCAGAGGATGGAGTTCAGCCAGCCCAGCAGCTCCGCTTCGCTGATGCCGATCATGTGCAAGGTCCGGCGGCGTTCAGCCCACGGCGCCGGGGATGGCCTGCAGCACGCGTTGGATGTACTCGACCAGCGTGGTGATCATCCAGGGCCCGGCAAGCGCCAGCACGGCGACGGCGGCGATGATCTTCGGCACGAAGGACAGCGTGGCCTCGTTGATCTGCGTGGCGGCCTGCAGCACCGAGATGACGACGCCGACGACCAGCACGGTGCCGAGGATGGGCAAGGCGATCGTCAGCAGCATCAAGAGGGCCTGCTGACCGATCGTGAAGACGGCTTGGGCGTCCATGGCCTTTAGCGCAACCGGAGGGCGCCCGGCCGTCCGAAGCCCGGAGAGCCCCCTCGGGGGGTGGAGGAGGCGCGTAGCGCCGGAGCCTGGGGGTGCGTCATATGGCGAACGAGGCGGCCAGCGAGCCGATCAGCAGGTTCCAGCCGTCGGCCAGCACGAAGAGCATCAGCTTGAAGGGCAGCGCGACGAGCACCGGCGACAGCATCATCATGCCGAGGCTCATCAGCACGCTGGCGACGATCATGTCGATGACCAGGAAGGGGATGAAGATCATGAAGCCGATCTGGAAGGCGGTCTTCAGCTCGCTGGTCACGAAGGCGGGCACCAGCACCTTGAAGGGCACGTCTTCGGGTTGGATCGAGGGATCGACCTTGGCCAGGCGGCTGAACAGCGCCAGATCGCTTTGCCGCGTCTGCTTGAGCATGAAGGCGCGCATCGGGCCCTGGGCCTTGTCCAGCGCCTGCTCGACGCCGATCTGGCCGGTGGAATAGGGTTGCCAGGCCTCGGCGTAGACCTTGTCCAAGGTCGGGCTCATCACGAAAAAGGTGAGGAACAAGGACAGGCCGATGATCACCTGGTTCGGCGGCGCGGCCTGCGTGCCCAAGGCCTGGCGCATCAGCGAAAGCACGATGACGATGCGCGTGAAGCCCGTCATCATCAGCACCACCGCCGGCAGAAAGCCCAGCGCGGTGAAGAACAGCAGAGTCTGGATCGGCACCGAGTAGCCGCCCTGGCCGACGAGCAGCGGCAGGCTGGCCGGCGGCGCTTGGGTCTGGGCGACGGCGCTGCCAGCGAGCAGCAGTGCCAGCAGGGGCAGGGCGCGCTTCAAGACGAGGCCTTGCCGCGCAGCAGCTGCGCGAAGCTGGGAGACGATGGCGTTGCCTGGGTGTCCGCGGGTGGCGCCGGCAGCTCGGTGATCAGGCCGATGTGGTGCGCGGTGGCGCCGAGCAGCAGCCAGCGGCGACCGTCACCCTCGCCGATTTCGACGGTGAGCAGGCGCTGGCCGGGCCCGAGGTACTGGCTGCCGACGACGCGATGCCCCTGCAGCTGCTGCAACTGGCGCTGCAGCGGCGAGCGCTTGAGCAGCCAGAGCGCGAGCGGGATCAGCGCCAGGATGGCGACAAACCAGAACAAGGGAAGCCAGGAGGACATGGCGACCATTGTTCGGGCGCGACCCTCGCGACTTGAGCGCGAAAAGGGGGCGGATTCCCCCGCTCTCTTGGCGAGTGCGCCGAGATCGAGGGGCCGCCGTGCAGCCGGCTTTGCCGGTCCGGGGTGGGCTCGCTACTGCCCCTTGGACAGCCGGCGCATGCGTTCGGATGGCGTGACGATGTCGGTCAGGCGGATGCCGAACTTGTCGTTGACCACCACCACCTCGCCCTGCGCGATCAGGTAGCCGTTGACGAGCACGTCCATCGGCTCGCCGGCCAAGGCGTCCAGCTCGACCACCGAGCCCTGCGCCAGCTGCAGGATGTTCTTGATCGGGATGCGCGTGCGGCCGAGTTCAACGGTGAGCTGGACGGGGATGTCCAGGATCATGTTGATGTCGTTCGCCGTGCTCGGCAGCGAGGTCGGCGCGAAGGCGCTGAACGAGGCCGGCGCGACCTGCTCGGTCGGCGCCGCGATCTCCGCGGCCACTTCTTCGACTCCGGTCGAACCGGCGCTCTCGGCCAGCGCTGCGGCCCATTCCGCGGCCAGCGCGTCCTGGTCGTCGCCGCCTTCGCCGGCGGCCGGAGAGGCGAAATCGTCGTCGTCAGGTGCCATGGCGTGCTCCCAGCCAGGACTGCTCGGCCCCGGTCAGCATCTCTTGAATCTTGATCGCGTACTTGTTGTTGCTGGTGCCGTAGTGGCAGCTGAACACCGGTACGCCGTCGACCTTGGCCTTGATCAAGGCCTCCAGGTCGAGCTCGATGAAGTCACCGGGCTGGAAGGCCAGCAACTGCTCGATGGTCGCCGGCGCGCTGCCCAGTTCGGCCACCAGCTCGACCTCGGCGGCCTGGATCTGCGTCTTCAGCAGATTGACCCAGCGGCGGTCGGGCTCGGAGCTGTCGCCCTGCGTGGTGCTGTAGAGCACGTCGCGGATCGGCTCCAGTGTCGAGTAGGGAATGCAGAAGTAAATCGTGCCGGTGGTTTCGCCGACTTCCAGCGTGAAGCTGGAGCTGACGACGATCTCGCTGGGCGTGGCGATGGTCGCGAACTGCGGCTGCATCTCCGAGCGCGTGTATTCCAGCTCCAGCGGGTAGATGCCCTTCCAGGCCTTGTGGTACTCGGTGCAGATGACCTCGACGAGGCGGAAGATCACCCGCTGCTCGGTGGGCGAGAAGTCCCGGCCTTCGATGCGCGCATGGAACTTGCCCAGGCCGCCGTAGAGCGCGTCGATGACGGCGAACACCAGGGTCGGGTCGCAGACGATCAGGCCGTTGCCGCGCAGCGGCTTGACCTGCATGATGTTGAAGTTCGTCGGCACGACGATCTCGCGCAGGAAGTGGCTGTACTTCTGCACCTTGATGCCGCCGATCGCGACCTCGGGCGACTTGCGGATGAAGTTGAACAGGCCGACCCGGATATTGCGCGCGAAGCGTTCGTTGATGATCTCCATCGTGGGCATGCGCCCACGGACGATCCGCTCCTGGCTGGCGAGGTTGTACTCGCGAATGCCGCCTTCCTGGACTTCCTCGGCGTCGAGCTTCTGGCTCTCGCCGGTGATGCCCTGCAGCAGCGCATCGACTTCGTCTTGCGACAGGATCTGCTGGTTCATCTAAAGCTCCTGAAGCGCGGCATCCATCCGGCGTCGAACTCGGACCTACGCCGCGTCAAGCGGTCCCGGTGGATCCGGCTTTGGCGGTCCACTCGGGACGCCCCCTTGAGGGGGAGGCGCGAAGCGCTTCGGGGGAGGGCCATCACTGCACGATGAACTGCGCGAACAGCACATTGCTGACCGGGAGGGCGGGCGCCGCCCGCTTGCGCCGCTTGCGATTCGGCGACTCTTCCTCATCCTCGATATCGATCTCGTAACCCAACGGGCGCACCGCCTCGGCGAGGATTTCCTTCTGCAGCTTCTCCTTGCCCTCGCGCGACAGCAGTTCGGCCGCGGTCTTGTGCGAGAGCACCATCAGCACGCCGGAACGGATCGCGGGCATGTAGTTCTTCAGCAGATCGGCGGTCTTCTGATCCACCACCTCCAAGGTCACCGCGATCTGCGCATAGCGGTCGACATCTTTGTCGCTGAGATTGACCGTGAAAGGATCGACCGGTAGATAGACCGGCGGGGTGCCGGGCGGCGGTTTGGCCACCTGATGCGCCGGTGCTGCTTCGGCCTGGTAGTCATCCTCACCATCTTGATGCGCTGGTTTGCGCAGCAGCAGCACGACGGCGACGGCCAGCACCACCAAAAGCAGCAGCACGACCCCGAGGATCATGATCAGCTTCTTCTTGCCGCCGCCTTGGGCGGCGGCTTCTGGCGCTGCGGTGGCCATGCGGACTCCTTGAGACTCGTTCGATTATTGGGTTGACGGGCTGCGCGGCATCGTCGGATGAGGGCCGGATTTCAGGCGTAGAGGTCGAGCAGGCCGACCTGCCGCGTGCCTCCCGTCGGCGGCTGCTCCGCAAGGCCGTCGTTCCCGCCGCGGGCCAGGCCCCGCATGCTTTCCGGAATTCCGGATGATTGAGGCGCCTGCTGCTGGGCCTGGCCCTGCTGCAGCTGGGCTTGCACGCCGCCACCCGCCCATTGCAGGCCCTCCTGCGCCAGCGCCCGGGCCAACTGCGGCAGCGCGTTCTGCAGCGCCTCGCGGGTCTGCGCCTGCTCGGCACCGAACAGCACCTGCGCCTGCCCGCCATCGAGCTGGATGCGTACCTGGATCGGCCCCATCTCCGCGGGGTTCAGGCGCAGTTCGGCCTGCTGGACGCCTTGCTGGGTCCAGACGCGGACCTGCGTCGACAGCTCGTCGGCAAAGCCGGGCTGATGGATGCCATGGCTCAGGGTGCTGGACGCGGGACTGCTGATGCTCATCCCGCCGGGGGAGCCCGGTACATGGGGCTGACCCACCAGACCTGCGATCGACGCAGTCCCGGCGAGCCTGGGCGATTCAACGGGGGTGGTGGATGGCGAGACCGATCTCAGAAGACTTGCAGCATGACCCCCTGGGTTCTCCGATGCGAGGTCGGCTTGGGCTTGGACCCCGGCGGGCGACTCTGCGATGGCCATGAGTTGCGCTTCCTGCTTGGCGGTCAGGATCTTCTCCGCCGGCAGCCCGTTGCCGAGTTCGCCGCGGGGCCTGCTCTCTGCCGGAGGCAGCGGCGGCGCGGGGGCGATCGGTGCAGTGGGTGCGGGTTGAGCGCCATCCAGCGCGTCCACCGGCATTTCATCCGGCAGGGGCAAGGAATCCGGGGCCAACGGGTTCAGCTCCAATTCCTCGGGCAGCGGCGCGTCGATGTTTTCGATCGGAACCTTGATGTGCACCACGGGTTCAAGAAGCGTTGCTGCCTTGGCCACCCGGAGCTTCTCTGCTGCAATCGCGTCCTCAGCGGAATCCCTGCGACCGAGGCTCGGCTCACGACTCTCTGCACTGGGCGGCTGAGCAGATGGCTGGCTAGGGCGTTGTTCGGGCAGCCGCGTCTGACGGTCCTCGGTCCGTCTCGGTCGCGATCCAGGGGGCGGGTTGCTCTGTCGATCTTCGGCACGCAGCGGGGGGTTGGCTTGCCGATCCTGCGCCCGTGGCGGCGGGTCGGCCTGACGGTTGTCAGCGATGCGGGTGGGCGTCGTTTCTCGCGGTCGTTCGCGCTGACCTTCCGCCATGCGAGTCGCTTCAAAGAGCGCGGCAAAGCCCAGCTCACTGCCGGCGGCAGGACGCTCTTGGGCCCGCTCGGAACCCGCCCGCGTGGTCGGGTTGGCGGCATTCAGCAGGGTACTCAGGCTCATGGCGATCTCCGTTTCAGAGGGAGCTTGGGCGGCGCCTTGCGCCGAACTCGTCGTTGAGCTTTTGCTCGGTCTTCAGCTCGCGGACGAGCTGCTGGGCCTGGCGCCGCTCGATCAGCTTGCGCACCGAGGCGACGCGCAGTTCGCGCTCCTGCAACTGCTGGCGAGCGGCTTGCACCCGGCCGTCCAGCAACTGGGCCTGGGTGGACTGCTGGTCGATCGCGTCGGCCAGGCGCTGGCCGAACTGCCGCTGCAGCTGGAGCAACTGGGCGCTGGCGGCCTCGGTCTGGAACTGCTGCTGCCAACGGCGGTCGTACTGACCCTGGTAGTCGCCGAGCTCCCGCGCTTGCGCATGGGCTTGTGCTGCGCGGGCCTCGGCCTGCTGCAGGGCCTGCAGCGCGGCGTCGCGCGCCGCCTCGGCCTGCTCAAGCAGCAACTGCAGCGTGCTCTGATCAGCCATTGAGCACCGCCTGCAAGAGTGCTGCCGACTGCGCCAGCGTTGCCGGCGCATGCATGTCCTGCTGCAGCAGGCGCAGCATCTGCGGCTGCAGACGCACGGCAAGGTCAAGCTCGAGATCGGCGCCCGGGCTGTAGGCACCGAGCTGGATCAGATCGCGCGCCTTGGACAGCTTGGCCAGCAGTTGGCGGAAGCGCCTGGCCTGATCCTGGTGCTGCTGCGGGGCGACCGCACTCATCACCCGGCTGATCGAACGCTCGACATCCAGCGCCGGGTAGTGGCCGGCCTCGGCGAGCTCGCGGCTGAGCACGAAATGGCCGTCGAGGATGCCGCGTGCGGCGTCGGCGATCGGGTCCTGCTGGTCGTCGCCCTCCGACAGCACGGTGTAGAAGGCGGTGATCGAGCCGCCGCCCGGCATGCCGTTGCCGCTGCGCTCGACCAGCATCGGCAGCTTGGCAAAGCAGGACGGCGGGTAGCCCTTGGTCGCTGGCGGCTCGCCGATCGCCAGCGCGATCTCGCGCTGCGCCTGCGCGTAGCGCGTCAGCGAGTCCATCAGCAACAGCACATGCTGGCCGTGGTCGCGGTAATGCTCGGCGATCGCCGTCGCATAGGCGGCGCCCTGCATGCGCACCAGCGGCGGCGCATCGGCCGGCGCGGCGACGACCACCGAGCGCGCCAGGCCCTCGGCCTCGAGGATGTCCTCGATGAACTCCTTGACCTCGCGGCCGCGCTCGCCGATCAGGCCGACGACGATCACATCGGCCTTGGTGTAGCGCGCCATCATGCCGAGCAGCACCGACTTGCCGACGCCGGTGCCGGCGAACAGGCCGATGCGCTGGCCGCGGCCGACGGTGAGCAGCGCGTTGATCGCGCGCACGCCGGTGTCCAGCGGCGTGCGCACCGGGTCGCGGTCCATCGCGTTGATCGGCCGGCGCGCCATCGGTTCGCGGCTGACTTGCTCGAGCGGGCCGCGGCGGTCCAGCGGGTGACCGAAGGCGTCGACGACGCGGCCGAGCAGGCCATCGCCCATCGGCAGGTGCAGGCCGCGGTCGGCGTCGCGGCGCCAGGGGTGGCGTGGTTCGCCCAGGCGTGGTGGCCGCGGCGGCGTGCTGCGCGCGCGCACCGTGGCGCCGCTGGACAGGCCGTGCAGCTCGTCGGTCGGCATCAGAAAGGCGCGGTCGCCGGAGAAACCGACCACCTCGGCACGCGCCGGCCGCTCGCCCGGCCGCGGTTCGGAGGCCTGGATCTCGCACAGCGAACCGACCGGCACGTTCAGGCCGCTGGCCTCCAGCACCAGGCCGGCGACGCGCGTCAGCTTGCCGGCCGGTTCGAAGGGCAGGGGCTCCTCGGCGTGCTCGCGCAGCGCGCCCAGGAAGGACTGCCAACGCTCGATGCGCGCGGTGCTGCTCATGGGCGCATCGCCTCGCCGCCAGCCCTGCTGGGGTGTGGCGGAGCGCCGAAGGCGCAAGCCTGGGGACCCATCTCTAGCTCTCTTCGACCAGCTCGTCGCCGGCCGGCGGCGCGTGCCAGTCGGCCAGCGCGCCGCGTTCGCCGAGCTGAGCCGCGGCCAGCGCCCAGCGACTCTCGATGCGCGCGTCGACATGGGCGATATCCGACTCGACCAGGCAGCCGCCGCGGCTCAGCGCCGGGTCGGCAATCAGGTGGGCGCCGCGGGCGCGCAGCGCATCGGCGGCACCGACCTCGACCAGCGGCAGGTCATCTGGGTGCACACGGATGCGCACATGCCGGGCGCTGAGCATCAGCGACTCCACGGCTTCGTGGGCCACGCGGGCGATGTGCTCGGGGTGCTGCCGCAACTCCTCGCGCAGCACCTGGCGGGCCAGTGCGACCGCGGTCTGCGTCAGCGCATCGGCCAACTGACCCTCGAGCTCGCCGAAGGCCGCATCGAAGCTTTGCACCAGCGCGCCGAGTTGCGTGGCGACCATGCGCGCATGGCTTTGCTTGAAGGCATCGGCACTGGCCTGGCCGTCGCGCAGCCCGTCCTGATAGCCCTGCTGGCGCACCGCAGCGAGGATCTCGCGCGGGTCTGGCGGCGGTGGCGGGGGCGGTGCCTTGGGCTCCGGGGGTGCCGGGGCCGAGATCGGTGGCCGGGCGGCCTTCACGCCGCCGAACAGCTCCGGCCGCCAGGCCTGCACGTCGTCGCCAATCTCCTCCTTGGGGATGATGCGGCCATAGCTGGGCCGCGCCGCGGTTCCCGGCGGCGGCGGCACCTGGCGGGGGGGCTTGCTCATCGTGCTGAAGACCATCCGAACACCCGCCGTACCTTACAGGAACTGGTCGTCGCCGCCGCCGACCAGCACGATCTGGCCTTCGTCGACGAGGCGGCGGACGATCTTCAGCATTTCCTTCTGTTCGGCCTCGACCTCGGACAGGCGCACCGGGCCGCGCGAATCCAGGTCCTCGCGCAGGGTTTCGGCGGCGCGCGTCGACATATTGCGGAAGATCTTCTCGCGCAGGTCCGGGCCGGCACCCTTGAGGGCCAGCACCAGCGACTCGCTCTGCACTTCCTTGAGCAGGGACTGGATGCCCTTGTCGTCGATCTTCTCCAGATCGTCGAAGGTGAACATGTTGTCCATCACCTTCTGCGCCAGCTCGCCGTCGAGTTCGCGGATGTAGTCCAGCGCCGAAGCTTCGGTGGCGCTGCCCATCATGTTGATGATCTCGGCGGCGGCCTTGACGCCGCCCAGGCTGGACTTCTTCATGCGGTCGCCGCCCGCCAGGATCTGGCTCATCACCTCGTTGAGGTCCTTCAGCGCGGTCGGCTGCACGCCGTCCAGCGTCGCGATGCGGATCAGCACCTCGTTCCTCTGGCGCTCGCTCCACATCTTCAGCACGTCGGCGACCTGGTCGAACTCCAGGTGGGCGAGGATGGCGGCGACGATCTGCGGGTGTTCGTTGCGCAGCAGCTCGGCCACCGAGCCGGGGTCCATCCACTTCAGGCTCTCGATCGACGAGACATCGGAGCCCTGCAGGATGCGGTCCAGCAGCAGGTTCGCCTTGTCCTCGCCGAGCGCGCGGCGCAGCACCTGGCGCACATACTCGTCGGTATCCTGCACCAGCATGCTCTGCGTGCCGGCGACCTTCTCGAAGCGGTCCAGCACCTCCTCGACGCGCACGCGCGGGATCACCTTCAGCTTAGCGATGGTTTCGCCGAGCTTCTGCACCTCCTTGGGGGCCAGGTGCTTGAAGACCTCGGAAGCCTCCTGCTCGCCGATGCTCATCAAGAGGATGGCTGCATCCTCGACGCCCTTGTCGTCCATGGTCTACCCCGCGCTCGGCTCTTCGCCGTTCATCCAGGCGCGCACGACGTTGGCGACCGCCAGCGGGTTGCCCTGGGCGAACATGCGCGCACGCTCGAGTTTCGTCGCATCGATGGGCGCCTCCAAGGCCGGCAGGCCGAGTTGGTCGCTCATCGGCAGCGCGGGGGTGTCGCCGACCACTTCGCTGAGCGTGGCGCCGGCCGGCACCTTGTCGACGACCACGGCGGGCGGGAACGCCGCCTTGATCGCCGGCCGCACCATGCCGAACACGACGATCAGCGCGACCAGCACCAGGGCCAGCGGTACCGCCCCGCTGGACAGCAGGTCGCGGGCCCAGGGCTGCTGCCAGAGTGGCAGGCTGATCTCCTCGACCTGCGGCTTGACGAAGGGTGCGCTGACCACGCGCAGCGAGTCGCCGCGCTGCTCGCTGAAGCCGATCGCCTCGCGCACCAGCTGGGTCAGGCGCTCGATCTCATCGTCGGGCAGGGGCTGCGTGCTGGTACGGCCGCGCGGGTCGGTGGTCGAGCGGTGGTTGACGACCACCGCGGCATTTAGGCGGCGGATCTCGCCGCTGGCCTGGCGCGTCACGCGCACCGTGCGGTCGACCTCGTAATTGCGCGTCTCGTCGCGGCGGCTGCTGCCGTTGGCGGCGCCCGCGCCCTGCTGCGTGGGTTGCAGCGGTGCCGCCTGTCCGGCGACCGGTGCCGTGGCCGGCACCGGCGGCTGATTGCTCACGGCGCCGGGGATGCCGGTGGGGGTGGCCGAGCCGGCGTTCTGGCTTTCGTTGACGACATGGCTGCGCAAGGTCTGCTGCGCGTTCTGCCCCTGGTTGGGCGCGAAAGCCTCGCTGGTCTGCTCGGTCTGGCTGAAGTCCAGGTCGGCGGTCACCGTGGTGCGCAGATTGCCGGCACCGACCACTGGCTCCAGCAAGGCCTCGATGCGTCGCGCCAGACCGGCTTCCAGCTGGTTCTTGTACTGCTGCTGCTGCGCGTCCAGGCCCAGGCCGCTGCCGTTGTCGTCGTTGTTCGACAGCAGCTTGCCGGTCTGGTCCAGCACCGATACGGCGCGCGGCGAGAGTTCGGGCACGCTGCTGGAGACCAAGTGCACGATGCCGGCGACCTGGGCGCGGTCCAGCATGCGGCCGCCCTGCAGGTGCAGCATCACCGAGGCGCTGGGCTTTTGCTGCTCGCGGAAGAAGCCGGTCTGCTGCGGCATGGCCAAGTGCACGCGGGCATCCATCACATCGGCCAGCGAGGTGATGGTGCGCGTCAGCTCGCCCTCCAGCGCACGCTGGAAGTTCAGGCGCTCGTTGAACTGGGTCTGGCCCAGGCTGGGCTTGTCCAGCAGTTCGAAGCCGACCAGGCTGCCCTTGGGCAGGCCGGCACTGGCCAGCTTCATGCGCAGGTCGTAGACCTGCGAGCCGGGTACCAGGATGGTGCCACCCGGCTCGATCTTGTAGGCCACCTGCTGCTGACTCAGCTGCGCGACGATGGCGCCACCGTCCTTGTCCGACAGGCCGGTGAACAGCGGCCGGTAGTCGCCCTTGCTGCCCCAGAGCGGCAGCAGCGCGAACACGGCGACCAGCAGCAGCAGCCCCAAGCCGAGGCCGATCTGGTTGCGCCGCGGCAGCGCCTGCAGGCGCTGGGTCAGCGTCGCAGCTTGTCCGGTGGCGGGGGCTTCGACCACCTCGGCGGGTGGCGCGGCAAGGGCCGTGTTCATGGGCGCCGATTGTTCTTGCACGTTCCCCTCAAGAAGGGCGCGAGAAGGCCGATAAAGGGCGCCTTCTTCCGGCATCGGAGGCCGGTGGGGCTGCCTAAGCTAGCGGCATGGAAAAGCCCCCAGTCTCGCTAGCGCTCGCCACCTTGCAGGCCGCGCCGGTCCAGCGGTCCGGCCCCTCGGCAGGCGAGTGCCGTCCTCAGGACGCCACTCGTCCGGCCTCGCCCCCCCGAGGGGGCGCTCAGTGGCTTCGGGCGGCCGGGCGCCACTGAGATGAACCCGGTCCAGCTCAAGCCCTTCGATTTCGCCGCCGCGGTGCAGCGGGCGGGCATGACGCTGCCGGTCGGGAAGCCCGGTCAGGCCGCCGAAGCGAACGCCGGCGCGAGCTTCCAGGATGCCATGGCCGGCGCGCTGAAGTCGGTCAGCAACCAGCAGAACGAGGCCCGCCGGCTGCAGCGTGAGCTGCAGCTGGACAACCCCACGGTCAGCCTTGAGGAAACCATGGTCGCGATGCAGAAGTCGCAGATCGGCTTCCAGACCGTGCTGCAGGTGCGCAACCGCCTGGTCTCCGCCTACTCCGAGATCATGAACATGCAGGTCTGAGCACGTTGCGAGGACGGTCCTGAAGATCGTCCGACCCCGTGCGAAGGACATCCGCCGTCTTGCGGCGGACGGCATGAGGGCCACCCCCTATCGGCGGCGCCGGTTCGGCGGCCGCTTGGGGGACTGCTTGAGCTGCGCGGGTTCTCAGCGACCCACCACGCGGGCTCTTCGTTGCAGTTTCTGCAACTGCTGCGCCAGCAGGCGCTCGCTGGCGGCGTCCAACTGCTCGAACCCGCAACCCAGGACCGCGCTGCCGTCGTCGCGAAGCCGGACATGGCTGACGCGCAGGCGGAGCCGCAGCCTGAGCTCGCGCTCCAGTTCCAGCTCCAGCGGGCCGAGCAACTCGCCGGGCACTGGCTGCGGCCGCCCGGCGGGCCAGACCAGGGCCATGCCGCCGCTGCTCAGATCCAGCGCCGCCAGTCGCAGCGTGCTGTCGCCGCTGGGCAGCAGCGCGCGCGGGTGGTGCTGCGACAGCGCCGGCACGCGGAAGTTCTGCCGCCGCTGATGGCGGCGCAGTTGCGTGGGAACGGCCAGGCGCAGCGCCGGGCTGCCACGGTCCTGAATCAGGTCGTGGCGGCCCAGCGGAAAGTCGATGCGCACCCGGTCCAGCAAGGCATGCGCATGCACCGAGCCGTCGGCCAGCCAGGGCGGCAGGCGATCCAGCGAATCGGGCAGGCGCAGCCAGAGCAGTCCGGCATCGCGCTCGTGGCGCAGCGGCGTCAGCGCGAGGCGGAGATCGTCGGGGGATTCCAGCTGCAGCGGCACGGCGGAGCCGACCAGCTCGTCGAGCAGGGCGGCGATCTCGGACGGGTGATCGAGCTGCAGCTCGTCGGCGGTGGCGAGGCTCATGGGGCGTGGCGCGCGGGCAGCAGCCGGCGCGCTGCCTCAGTGTAGGGTGGGCTGCCCGCCGCCGAAGCGGCCGCCGATCTCGTCCAGCCAGGGCTCCGCCAACTGGCGAATCTCGGCGTCGTTGACGAGGATGCGCTGCATGAGCTGGGTCTTCAGCGGCATTTCGTCGGGCGCCAACTGCTGCTGGCCGGCGGCGTGCTTGAGCTGGGCGATGAGCAGCGCGCAGGCGCCCTCCAGCTTGCAGACCTCGTCCCAGTCGCCGCTGCGGGCGGCGCTGAGCATGTCGACACTGGCCTTCTCGATGGCCTCGTAGTAGCTGATCAGTTGCGCGTTCATGGCGGCGGATTCAGGCGGCTGCGGCGTGTTCGTTGCGGGGGGCGATCTGGGTCCAGGCCTCGCGCACCGGCTCGATCAGCTTGCGCACCTCGCGGATCGCCTCGACGTCGTCGCGCAGATTGGCCTGCACCAGGCGCATGCCGGCATAGGTGTAGAGCTGTTGCAGCTGGGCGGCCAGCGGGCCGCCGCGCTCCAGGTCCAGGCCGGACTTCAGGCCTTCGTCGACGATGCGTACCGCGCGGCCCAGCGCATGGCCCTTGATCTCACGCTGGCCGGCCTGCATCGCGCCCTCGGCCTGGGCCAGCGCGGCGAGCAGGCCATCGAACAGCAGCGCGATCAGCCGGTGCGGGCTGGCGTCGTAGACCTCAGTCTCCAGGCCGACACGGGTGTAGACGTTGCCGGGCCGGTAGTGGCGGGGTGCGAAGGGGGAGGCTTGACCGTACATGGTGGGCGATCGGCAGGGGATACCCGGTTATCGACCCCTGGGCGGCGCTCTTGAGCCCGCCTTGCGCGCGGCAAGCCCGGTAAAGCGGGGTGCCGCGGACCTAGTTCACGGCTTCAGAGCCGGTTCAGCTGCTGTTGCAGGTAGCTGGACAGGCCGGACAGGCGGCCGACCGTGCCATCCAGCGCCGTGTACTGGGCGCGCAGGCGTTTCTCGACCAGTTCCAGCCGGCGCTCCAACTGGCCTTCGCGGTCGCCATTGGCGCTGATGCGGTCGTTCAGGCCTTTCTTGCGCGACTCGATGCGCCCGTCGGTCGACAGCAGCTGGTCGGCCAGCGAGCGCAGTCGCCGCGCGAAGCCGCTGTTGCTGGAGTCGGTGTTGTCCGCTCCGCTGAACAGGGCCTGCAGATCGGCTGGCTTGTCCAGTGCGGCGCTGAGCTTGCTGTCGTTGATCTTCAGCAGGCCGTCGGCCCCGGGATCCAGGCCGATGTCGGCCAGGCGCGAGAAGCTGCCGCCCAGGCTCGTGCTGCCGCCGATCAGATTGCGCAACTGGTACTGCACGCTGATCAGCGCCTGGTCGCCGCGCAGCGGGCCGGCGTTGTCCTTCTCGTTGCGGGTCTGGTCGCGCAGCAGCTTGAGCGTGTCGTTGTAGGCGTTGACGAAGTCGGTGACCAGCTTCTTGGTCGCCTCCTTGTCCTGCGTGACATTGATCGCCGTGCTGGTGCCGGTCGCGGTGGGGCGCAGCAGATTGACGGTGACGCCCTGGATCGCGTTCTCGATGCGATTGGTGGCCGACTCGATGTCGACGCCGTCGATGCTCAGCAGCGCGTTTTGCGCCGACTGCTTCAGCGAACCCGCATTGACCGCATTGCTCGGATCGAAGGCAAGCATCGACAGGCCACTGCTGTCGGTGTTGTTGCCGTCGTCGTCGCTGACCGTGACGCGGAACGCATTCGCCGCGCCGGTCTCGATCGCCCGCATGACCAGACGGGAGCCGTTGACGTCGCTGACCACGCTGGCCACCACGCCGGACTTCATCGCGTTGATCTTGTCGCGGATCTTCTCCAACTGGTCTTCGCCGGCGACGACCGGGATGATCAGCGAGGTGCGGCTGGGATCGGTGTCGAAAGTCGACATATCGCCGCTGTAGCTGCCGAAATCGATGGTGATCGTGCCGGTTCCGACATTGCTGCCTGAGGCCACGGCATTGCTGGCCAGCGACTGGGTGGTCGCCAGGCGGCCGACGCTGATGTTGTAGTTGCCCAGCGAGGCGCCGGCCGTCGCGGTGGCGGTGACCGTGGTGGCGTCGCTGCTGCTGGCGGCGGCGTTGTTGAAGCCGGTGTTCTGCGACAGCCGGGCCGAGACATCGCGCAGCGTGGACAGCGAGGATTGGATCTTGCCCACCGCCGACAGCTGGGTCTTCAGGCCGGTCGTGCGCTCCTGGAGTTGCGAGATCGGCTTGCGCTCCAGCGACATCAGGCGAGAGATCAGGGTCTCGACATCGAGTCCGCTGCCGATACCGGCGGAGGTGATGGTGGCCATGATCGAAGCTCCTCAGACTGTTGCTGGACTGTCGGGCGGTTATGCCCCGGGGCGGTCTTGCAGATGCGCCCCGACATCGTGGCGCGAATGCGCCAAAGCGGACGGCCTGGTGAGAGGCGTCCGCTTAGGGGCTTTCGGCCGTTCTGGCCCGAACTTTAGGCCGAAGCGGCCGGCGGCGTGAATCCGTCCTCAACCCTGCAGCAGACGCAGTACCTGCTGCGGCAACTGGTTGGCCTGGGCGACCATCGCCGTGCCCGCCTGCTGCAGGATGTTGGCGCGGCTCAGGTTCGAGGTTTCCTGGGCGTAGTCGGCATCCATGATGCGGCTGCGCGCTGCCATCTGGTTCTCGTAGGAGACCTGCAGGCTGCTGATCACCGCCTCGAAACGGTTCTGCTGCGCGCCCAGGGTGGCGCGCTCGCCGTTGATCTTGTCGAAGGCGGCATCGATGTTGTTGATGACCACCGCCAGCGCGTCGTTGTCGGCGCTGTTGTCGATCACGCCGCGGCCGGAGCCGGCGTTGTCGGTGCCGGCGACGATGGTGATCACCGGGTCGACGGACAGGTCGGTGGTCGTGAAGTCGATCACGTCATTGGCGGTGGTGTTCGCGCCGACCTGGAACACCTGGCTGCCTGCGGCCTGCGCCAGGATCGCCTTGCCGTTGAAGGTCGTGCCCTGGATGATGCGCTGGATTTCCTTGGCCAGCTCGCCGAACTCCTTGTCCAGCGAGTCCTTGTCGCCATCGGAGTTCGTTGCATTGCGGGCCTGCACCGTCAGTTCCCGCATGCGCTGCAGGTTGTCGGTGATCTTGGACAGCGCGCCTTCGGCGACCTGGGCCAGCGAGATGCCGTCGTTGGCGTTGCGGATGGCCACGGCAAAGCCGCGCGCCTGGGCATACATGCGCTCCGCGATCGCCATGCCGGCGGCATCGTCTTTCGCCGAGTTCACGCGCAGGCCGGAAGACAGCCGTTGGGTGGCTGTCAGCAGCTGGTTCTGCGACATGTTCAGGTTGCGCTGCGCGTTCAGCGAGGCGATGTTGGTATTGATGATCTGCGGCATCAGGGCACTCCTTTGCGGTGCATCGGAGCGGCGTCCTCAGCCGGACCGATGGGGCAAATTGTTGGAGTGAGGCCGAGCGCGTAAAGCGCCGAAAAGGAGGGCGAAAGCCTCCCAGTCCGGCGCCGTTTCCAGCGTTCGCGATGCCTGGTGGACGCCTTGCGGCGCCGGGCGCCTGCCGATCAGCTGCGCAGCAGGGCCAGCACGCCCTGCGGCATGCTGTTGGCCTGCGCGATCATCGCGTTGCCGGCCTGCTGGAGGATCTGGCCGCGGCTCAGGTTCGCGGTCTCGACCGCGAAGTCGGCGTCGACGATGCGGCTGCGTGCCGCGGTCTGGTTCTCGTAGGCGACCATCAGGTTGCTGATCACCTGGTCGAAGCGGTTCTGCGCCGCACCATAGGTGGCGCGCTCGCCGTTCACCGCGTCCAGGGCCTGGTCGATGCTGGTGATCACCGTGCCCAGCTCATCGATGTCGCCGGTGAGCACCGAGCGGCCGCTGCCGGCGTTGTCGCTGCCGGCCACCGCGGTGATTGTCGGGTCGATCGTGAAATTGGTCGTTGTCAGCGTGATGGTGTCATTCACCGTCACGTTGGCGCCGACTTGGAAGACTTGATCGGCGGCATCGGCGCCGACGATGGCCTTGCCGTTGAAGGTGGTGCCGGCCAGCACGCGCTGGATTTCCTTCGCCAGTTCGCCGAACTCCTTGTCCAGCGAGGCCTTGTCGGCATCGGTATTGGTGGCGTTGCGGGCCTGCACGGCGAGTTCACGCATGCGCTGCAGCGAGTCGCCGACCTTGGTCAGCGCGCCCTCGGCGACCTGGGCCAGCGAGATGCCGTCGTTGGCGTTGCGGATGGCCACGGCGAAGCCGCGCGACTGGGCGTTCATGCGCTCGGAGATGGCCAGACCGGCGGCATCGTCCTTGGCCGAGTTCACGCGCAGACCGCTGGACAGGCGCTGCGTGCTCACCATCAGCGAGGCCTGGCTCGCGGCGGTGTTGCGCTGCGCGTTCAGCGAGGCGATGTTGGTGTTGATGATGGCGGGCATGTCGCGCTCCTTGACGATGGCAATCGAGAACTCTGCTGCGGTGTCTGCATGGGTCTGCAGGCCCCGATGGGCAGGTTTTCGACGGTCAGGAAAGCGACTTGAGGCGCAAACTGAATAGGCCGGTCTTCACCCCTTTGTTCGGTGATTCGAGGGCGTTTCGCGCTGGATTCCTGGGTCCTTGGCCCAGAGCCTCCGGGGAAAAGACCACCGCCCGGTACGCGGGGCGGTGGTCAAGGAGGTGCTTGAGCTGGTGGGCTCAGGTTGTCCGCCTCGGCGATCAGTTCCGTCGTTTCTTTGACGGATAGGGCGGCTTCACCCGAGGTCAGCGAAGCCGGCCAGGCGTCATCGAAGCAAGGACAGGACTTGCTGCGGCAGCGCGTTGGCCTGCGCGATCATCGAGTTGCCGGCCTGCTGCAGGATCTGCGCCCGGCTCAGGTTGGCGGTTTCGACGGCGAAGTCGGCATCGATGATGCGGCTGCGCGCGGCGCTTTGGTTTTCCACCGAGATCATCAGGTTGCTGATCACCGCGTCGAAGCGGTTTTGCGTGGCGCCATACAGCGCGCGCTCGCTGTTCACGGTGTCGATCGCGGTGTCGATGTTGTCGATCACCGTGTCGATGTCGCCTTCCGAGCCGTCGGCCACGGCGATGGTGGCGCCGGTGACGGTGGTGATGTCGGCGTTGCTGGCCATGTCGGTGGTGGTCACTTCGATGCGGTCATCGACGGTGGTGTTGGCGCCGACCTGGAAGTTCAGCGTACCGGCGTCGCCAGCGACGATGGCCTTGCCGTTGAAGGTCGTGCCGCCCAGCACGCGGCCGATTTCCTTGGCCAGCTCCTGGAATTCCTCGTCCAGCGAGGTGCGGTCGTCGGAGGTGTTGGTGGCGTTGCGGGCCTGCACCGCCAGTTCACGCATGCGCTGCAGCGAGTCGCCGACCTTGGACAGCGCGCCTTCGGCGGTCTGCGCCAGCGAGATGCCGTCGTTGGCGTTGCGGATCGCCACGTTGTTGCCCCGCACCTGGGCGTTCAGGCGTTCGGAGATCGCCAGGCCGGCGGCATCGTCCTTGGCGGAGTTCACGCGCAGGCCGCTGGACAGGCGCTGGATCGACAGGCTCAGCTGCTGCTGGGTCGATGCCGTGTTGCGCTGGGCGTTCAGCGAGTTGATGTTGGTATTGATGATCGCAGGCATGGTGCTTTCCTTTCAGCTTTGAACAAGGCCCGGCCGGTGAGGCCGATGGGTGAGGGAGGCTGTGGCCTCCGCCCGGCGCCGCTTCGACCCCCTTGGACGATCCCCGCCACCCGGTTCACGGGTTGCTGACCTGCCTCGCGCGTCTCACAGCCGGACTCCCGGACCCGTTGCCAGGCCCGATGGAATGGTTGTCGGCCAGCCGCCTACCGAACTTGAGGGCTGGTCGTCAAGAGACGCGATCTTTTGATAAACCGGGTATTTGCCGCCTGTTTTTCCGTGATCGCTTTCACGGCGGCGGCCCGGTGGGCAGTTGGAGGGATCTCGGGGCTGGCGCTACTCCTTGGCTGAAAGTTCGCGGTCCGGACGGCGGTCCGGGCCTGCTCCCGGGTTTTCGGCGCCGCCGCCTGCGGGCATGCCGCGAGAACTGCAGGCTTTGCCTTGCATTTCCAGGGCTTGCGCGGTGGCATGAATTCCTAAAGTCCGCCCAGCACTTGCCGATCCCGCGCGCGCTTGCGCGCACTGTTCCATCCAGCGCCTTCCAGGAGCCCGTCATGCAAAGCGCCGTCCCTTCCGATGTCCAGGCCAGGAATCTGGCCCTGCAGATGGCCAGTACCGGCGTGGTGCCGGCGCCTGGCCAGTCGATGACCGAGGCGATGGCCCTGCTCGCCGCGGCGCGCAACGCCGCCTATGCCGAAGCCGCCCGCGGCCGCCTCGGCCACGGCGTGCACATGCTGCTGCGCGCGCTGGGCACGCAGCCCATGAGCTTCGACCTGCAAGCCGATATGGCTGCCCTGCTGCTCACCGCCGGCGAACTGGCCCATGCCGCCTCCTATGCCCGCGCGGCGCTGGACCTGCAGCCCACACATGGGCCCAGCCTCTATGCGCTGGGTTTCGCGCTGTCCGGTCTGGGCGAGGCCGAGGAGGCCGCCAAGATCCTGCGCAAGCTGACCCGCGGCAAGGCCCGCGACAGCCTGATGGCCGAAGGTCCGGATCTGATGCCGCTGGTGCGTGCCGAACTCAAGCGCATCCAGTGCCTGACGCGCCAGCCCAAGCAGGCCAGCCGCCGCGGCTGACGCGGCTGTCGGATTTTTTCCGACAGCGGTGCGCCGGCCGCGATGACGGCCGGCGCCGAAAAGGGCCGATTTCCGGTCCAGTTCCGGATCTCAAGAATGCCTCTCCATGGCAGCCCAGCCCGGGCCGCACCAGGAGAAGCGCATGAGCCCCGAACAAATCCTCGCCGAGATCCGCGAAACCAATCTCAGCTACCTGATGCTGGCGCAGTCGCTGGTGCGCGCTGATCGCGAGCAGGCGCTCTACCGCCTGGGTATCAGCGAGGAAACGGCGACGCTGCTGGCCCAGCTGTCGCCGGCGCAGATCCAGAAGCTGGCCGCTTCCAGCACCCTGCTGTGCCGCTTCCGCATGGAGGACGACTTGGTGTGGAGCCTGCTGACCAGCAGCCACAAGCCCAGCGTGAACGAGCAAAGCGCGCAATTGCACGCACAGATCCTGCTCGCCGGCCGTCATGCCTCGGTCTGATTGAGCCCCCAGGCTGCGGCCCTTTGAGTCCTCGCCGGCCCCCGAAGGGCCTGGCAGGGCTTGGGAGCGGCCCGGCGCCCTGCCGACACCCGCCAACTGGAGTTTCCTCATGCCCCGCGTCAAAAGCATCCTCGACGAGGCCCGCCAGATCGAGCGCGCCGTCACCCTGATCCGCCTCGGCGCCCGCCTGCAGGTGCTGGAGTCGGAGACCGAGCTGAGCTACGAGCGTCTGCTGCGCCTGTATAAAGAGGTCGCCGGCCGCTCGCCTAGCAAGGGGCAGCTGCCGTTCTCGACCGACTGGTTCATGACCTGGCAGCCGAACATCCACGCCTCGCTGTTCATGAACATCCATGAGTACCTGAACAAGGCGGCCGCGCTGGACGAGATCGACACCGTGATCAAGGCCTACCAGCTCTATGTGGAGCAGACCGCCTCGCTGTCCAGCGAGCCGCTGCTCTCGGTCACGCGGGCCTGGCGCCTCGTCAAATTCATGGACAACGGCATGCTGACGCTGACCGCCTGCAAGCAATGCGGCGGGCATTTCGTCACCCATCCGCACGAGGTCGCGCGCCACTATGTCTGCGGTCTTTGCAATCCGCCGGCACGCGCCGGCAAGAGCCGCGCCGCCGTTCCCGTGCATTGAGCGCGACGGCCCGCCTCGGCGACCGCATCGCGCGGCTCTGGCCGGCTTCGGCCTTGCTGAGCTGGGGGCTGGCGGTGCTGGTCGCGCCGCGGCTCGGCTGGGGCTGCGCCTGCCTGCTGGCGCTGGGCCTGGGCCTGCTGCACCGGCGCCCCTGGCGGCGCGCGCTGGTCGCGCTGGGTCTGCCTCTTGCGCTGCTGCTGCAGGGCGCTGCGCTGCCGCCCTGGCTGTGGCCGATCCTGCTGCTGGGGCTGCTGTGGCTGTACCCGCGCCGGCTGTGGCGCGACGCGCCGCTGTTCCTGACGCCAGTGAGGGCCTTCGACGGTCTGCAGGCTCGGCTGCCCTTGGCCGACGGCGCTCGCCTGCACGATGCCGGCTGCGGCAGCGGCGCTGCGCTACGGGCCTGGCGGCTGGCCTACCCGGGCCTGCGCCTCAGCGGCGTCGAGGCCAGCCGCCCGCTGGCGCTATGGGCCCGCTGGCGCTGCCCCTGGGCCGAGATCCGTTGTGGTGACCTCTGGGCCGAGGACTGGGCGGCCTTCGACCTGGTCTATCTGTTCCAGCGCCCCGAGTCGATGGCACCGGCGCTGCACAAGGCGCTGGCCGAGCTGCGGCCCGGCGCCTGGCTGATCAGCCTGGACTTCGAGCTGCCGGGTCAGACGCCGCGCTGGACGCAGCCGGTCGGCCGGCATCGCCTGATCGGCTACTGTCGCGAGGACTTGAGCGCGAATTGACCGTCGCATCGGCGCCGTTTGCGCGCTCAGGTCGGCGGCATCTCCCTGCACAATCGTCCGAACTTTCACCACCGCACACACCATGTTTGTCATCGTCGGTTGGGTGTTCATGCTCGCCTGCGTGTTCGGCGTGTACATCGTGCACGGCGGCAATATCCAGGTCATCCTCAAGGCCCTGCCTTTCGAGCTGACGACGATCTTTGGCGCCGCGCTGGGGGCTTTCCTGGCCACCAATCAGATGCCGGTCATCAAGGCCGCGATGTCGGGCATCGGCATGTGTTTCAAGGGCAGCAAGTACACCAAGGCCCGCTACATGGAGCTGTTGGGCCTGCTCTACGACATCCTGCAAAAGGCGCGCAAGGAAGGCCTGATGTCGATCGAAAAGGATGTCGAGGAACCGGACAAATCGCCGCTGTTCCAGAAGTACCCGAATGTCGGCACCGATCACCATGTGACCGACTTCGTCACCGACTACCTGCGCATGATGGTCTCCGGCAACCTCAATGCCCACGAGATCGAATCGCTGATGGACGCTGAGCTCGACACCCACCATCAGGAGGCGCATGCGCCGGTGGCGGCGCTCAACCGCCTGTCCGGCGCGCTGCCGGCCTTCGGCATCGTTGCTGCCGTGCTCGGCGTGGTGAACACCATGGGCTCGGTCGGACAGCCGCCGGCGGTACTGGGCGGCATGATCGCATCGGCCCTGGTCGGCACTTTCCTGGGCATCTTCCTGGCCTATGGCTTCGCGGAGCCGCTGGCCGGTCTGCTGGAGCAGAAGCTGGAAGAGTCGAGCAAGGAGCTGACCTGCATCAAGACCACGCTGCTGGCCAGCATGCAGGGCTATGCGCCGCAGGTGGCCATCGAGTTCGGCCGCAAGGTGCTGTACTCCAATGTGCGGCCGAGCTTCGCCGAGCTCGAAGCGCATGTGAAGAAGAAGTGATGGCCAGGCCAGGCCTTCACCTCATTGCGATCCCATCCTCCGGGGGGGCGCTGTTTCCCCTTGGGGCGAGCCTGCGGGAGGACTGAGCCATGGCCGGCGACGCGAAGAAGCTGCAGCCGATCATCGTCAAGAAGATCAAGAAAGGCGGCCATGGCGCGCATGGCGGCGCCTGGAAGATCGCCTACGCCGACTTCGTGACGGCCATGATGGCCTTCTTCCTGCTGATGTGGCTGCTCGGCTCGACCACCGACGGCGACCGCAAAGGCATCCAGGACTATTTCCAGAGCCCCTTGAAGGTCGCGCTCTTCGGCGGCACCGGCGCCGGCGACGCTTCCTCGGTGATCAAGGGCGGCGGCACCGACATCACCCGCCAGGGCGGTCAGGTCAAGGACGGCGACGTCGAGGCGCAGAAGCGCAGCCACAACTTGCGCGCGCTCAAAGAGGAGCAGCGGCGCGCCGAGCGCAGCCGGCTGGAGCAGCTCAAGCAGAAGGTCGAGGAAGTGCTGAAGCTGAACCCACGCCTGGCGGCGCTGGGCGGGCAGATCAAGCTCGAGCTGACGCAGGAGGGCCTGCGCATCCAGATCGCCGACGAGGGCAACCGGCCGATGTTCGACTCCGGCTCGGCGATCGTGAAACCCTATATGCGCGAGCTGCTGCAGGAACTCGGCGCCGTGCTCGCCGAGGTGCCCAACCGCCTGACCGTCGAGGGCCATACCGACGCCCAGCCCTTTGCCGGCGGCGATCGCGGCTACAGCAACTGGGAATTGAGCGCCGATCGCGCCAATGCGTCACGCCGGGAGATGGTGGCAGGGGGTTTGCCCGAGGCCCGCATGCTGCGGGTACAGGGACTGGCTTCGAGTAAGCTTCTGGACGCCCAGGCGCCCGATTCGGCGGTCAATCGCCGCATCAGCATCACGGTGATGAACCGCGATGCCGAGGACGCCGTATTGAAGAACCTGCCGGATGGAGAGGAAGAGGCCCAGCCTCCAACAGCCCCGGCATCTGCCTGAGAGAGAGCCAGAAGGATTGCCATGAGCACCGACATGAGGTTCCTGATCGTCGACGACTTTTCCACCATGCGCCGCATCGTGCGCGGTCTGCTGAAGGAGATCGGCTACACGAATGCCGAGGAGGCCGAGGACGGCGTCGACGCGCTGAACCAGCTGCGGGCTTCGAAGTTCGATTTCGTCGTCAGCGACATCAACATGCCGAACATGACCGGCTTCGAACTGCTGAAGGAAATCAAGGCCGACCCCAGCCTCAAGCACCTGCCGGTGCTGATGGTCACTGCCGAAGCCCGCAAGGAAGACATCGTGCTGGCGGCGCAGACCGGCGCCGCCGGTTACATCGTCAAGCCCTTCACCAAGGCCACCCTCGAAGAGAAGGTGATGAAGATCATCCAGAAGATGCAATCCGCCTGAGGGAACGCCGATGAACACCGACGAACTCGCCAAGCTGGCTCAGGGGCAGCCCCTGATGGTCGATCCCGCCGTGTTCCAGCAGCTGGGTTCGATCACCCGCCTGCTGCACGACACCATGCAGCAACTCGGCGTCATGCCCAAGCTGCAGAACGCAGCCGACGGCCTGCCCGACGCGCGCAGCCGCCTGAACTACATCGCCGACAAGACCGCGGCGGCGGCCAACAAGGTGCTGAATTCGGTCGATCAGGCCAAGGCCGAGCATCTGGCGATCGCCGAGTCGACCCGCGAGCTGGCCGCCAAGCTGACCGCCGACCCGGTGCGGGCCGTGGCCAGCGGTGCGGTGATGAACTTCGTGCAGGCCGTCGAGGGCAAGACCGCGGCGATCGACCAGCACCTGACCGACATCATGATGGCCCAGGACTTCCATGACCTGACCGGCCAGGTCGTCAAGAAGGTCGTGACCCTGGCTTCGGACCTTGAGGACAGCCTGGTCAAGCTGCTGGTGCAGGTGGTGCCGCCTGAGCAGCGCGAGAAGGTTGCGCCGGAGATCCTGCAAGGCCCCGTGGTCAATCCGGAAGGCCGTACCGACGTGGTCGCCGACCAGGGCGAGGTCGACGACCTGCTGGCCTCGCTGGGCTTCTGATTCCCGGCACATGAGGAAAGGGGCCTGCGGGCCCCTTTTTCATGCCAGCAGGCCGCGCGCCGCGGCGCGGCCGCTGGCCATGCAGGCATTGAGCAGGTAGCCGCCGGTCGGCGCCTCCCAGTCCAGCATCTCGCCGGCGGCGAACACGCCGGGACGGACGCGCAGCTGCCAGTGCGCGTCCAGGGCCTCGAAGCGCAGGCCGCCGGCCGTGCTGATCGCTTCGTCGATGGGCCGCGGCGCGCTCAGCGTCAAAGGCAGGGCCTTCAGCGCCTGCGCCAGCGGCAGCTCGCCGCGCAGTTCGTGCAGCAGTGCGGTCTTCAGGCCGGCGAGTTGGAACTGGCTTTTCAGGAAGCTGCTCAGCGACTTCGTGCCCTGGCCGCGCTTCAGCATCTCCTCGACCTTGGCCAGCGGCGTCTGCGGCAACAAGTCCAGGCGTAGCGTCGCAGAGCCATCGCGGGCGATCGCGTCGCGGACGGCGCCGCTGAACGCATAGACCAGGCTGCCTTCGATGCCCGTCGCAGTGAGCACGAACTCGCCCTGCTGGCGCCGGCCCTCGAACTCGATGGCCACCGGCTTGATCGGCTGCCCCGCATGGCGGCTGGCGAGGAACTCGCTCCAGCCATTGGGCACGTCGAAGCCGCAATTGCTCGGCACCAGCGGCGCGACCTTCGCGCCGGCCGCCTGCAGTGGCGCGACCCAGGTGCCGTCGGATCCCAGGCGCGACCAGCTGGCGCCGCCCAGGGCGAGCAGCGTGGGTGCCGCGGGCACGGCGACCTCGCCGGCCGGCGTCGAGAAGCGCAAGCTGCCGTCCTCACCCCAGCCCAACCAACGGTGCCGGCTGTGCAGCTGCACGCCCTGTGAATGCAATCGCCGCAGCCAGGCGCGCAGCAGCGGGGCGGCTTTCATGTCGACCGGGAACACGCGGTTCGAGCTGCCGACGAAGGTGGCGATGCCGAGGTCTTCGCACCAGTCGCGCAGATCGGCCGGCTTGAAGGCGTCGAGCGCGGCCTTCAAGAGCGGCGACAGCGGCCTGAAGCGCGTCAGGAAACGCGCGTAGTCCTCGCCATGCGTGAGGTTCAGGCCGCCGCGGCCAGCCAGCAGAAACTTGCGACCCACCGAGGGCATGGCGTCGTACAGATGCACGGCGCGGCCGGCGCTGCTCAGAACCTCGGCGGCGGCCAGGCCGGCGGGGCCGCCGCCGATGACGACGACGGGCTGAAGGGGAGAGGGCATGGGCGCATTGTCAGATCTGCACTCGCGTCCCCAGCTCGACCACGGCGTTGTCGGGCAGGCGGAAATGCGCGGCGGCGCCGCTGGCCTGCCGGCTCATCAGCGCGAACAGGCGTTCACGCCAGCTCGCCATGCCGGCGCCTGGCGTCGGCACCACGGTCTCGCGGCTGAGGAAATAGCTGCTTTCGAAGGCCGGCACCTGGCAATGCGCGGCCAGCGCCGCCGGCACATCGGGGCTCTCCATGAAGCCGTAATGCAAGGTCACGCGCTCGAAGCCGTTCGCCAGCACCTCGACCTTCGCCCGCTCCTCCTCGGCCACCCAGGGCGTCGCCGCGGTACGCACGGTGACGACCAGATTGCGCTGGTGCAGCACCTGGTTGTGCTTGAGGTTGTGCAGCAGGGCCTGCGGCACCAAGGCCGGGTTGGCGACCGGGTAGACCGCGACGCGTTCGGCGCGCTGCGGCGCCTGCAGGCTGCTCACGAACTCGTCCAGGCCCAGGCCGTCGCGCTGCAGACTGTCCAGCATCAGCGCCCGGCCGCGGGCCCAGGTCGTCATCAGGGCGAACAGCAGCGCGGCGGCGAGCAGCGGTACCCAGCCGCCATCGAGGAACTTCACCGCGCAGCCGGTCACCAGCAGGATGTCGAAGGCGATGAAGAAGCCGGTCGCGGCCAAGGCCAGCGGCTTTGGCAGCCGCCAGGCATGGCGGATCACGAAGAAGGTCAGCAGGGTGGTGATCAGCATGGTCAGGGTCACCGCGATGCCATAGGCGCCGGCCAGTGCCGAGCTGCTGCCGGCCAGCATCACCGCGCCGAGCACGCCGACGAGCAGCAGCCAGTTGACGGCCGGCAGGTAGATCTGCCCCTGCTCGCGCGCCGAGGTGTGCAGCACGCGCAGGCGCGGCAGGAAACCGAGCGCCATCGCCTGCTTGCTCAGCGAGTAGGCGCCGCTGATCGTGGCCTGCGACGCGATGATCGCCGCCAGCGTCGCCAGGCCCAGGGCCGGCCACAGCCAGGCGCCGCTGAACAGATGGAAGAAGGGGTTTTCCAAGGCCGCCGGATCGCGCATCAACAGCGCCCCCTGGCCCAGGTAGTTCAGCGCCAGGCCCGGCAGCACCAGGCCCATCCAGGCCAGTTGCACCGGCTTGCGGCCGAAGTGGCCGAGGTCGGCGTACAGCGCCTCGGCGCCGGTGATGGCCAGCACGATGGCGCCGACGGCGGCCAGCACCAGGGGCCCGCGCTCCCACAGGAAGGCGACGCCCTGCAGCGGGTTCAGCGCCTGCAGGATCGCCGGTTCTTGCGCGATCTGCACGATGCCGCTGAGGCCCAGCATCGCGAACCAGGCCACGATGATGGGCCCGAAGCAGACGCCGACCGCCGCCGTGCCATGGCGCTGCACCAGGAACAGGCCGACCAGGATGGCGGCGCTGATCGGCAGCACGTACTGCGCGAGCGAGGGCGCGACGACCTGCAGGCCCTCCATCGCGCCCAGCACCGAGATCGCCGGCGTGATCACCGCGTCGCCGTAGAACAGGGTGGCGCCGGCCACGCCGAGCAGCAGCAGCGCCGCGCGGAGCTGCGGGCGATCGCGCACCGCATTGGCCGCCAGCGCGGTCAGCGCCAGCACGCCGCCCTCGCCGCGGTTGTCGGCGCGCAGGATCAGGATCACGTACTTCAGCGTGACGACCAGCATCAGCGCCCAGAAGATCGCCGACACGGCGCCGATCAGGTTGGCGTTGGTCAGCGCGACGCTGGCATGCGGGCCGAAGACTTCCTTGACGGTGTACAGCGGCGAGGTGCCGATGTCGCCGTAGACGACACCGAGGGCGGCCAGGGTCAGCGCCGCAAGCCCTTGGCGGGCGGGGGTGGGGGACATGGAGCGAACCGTGGTGGAGACGGTCCGCAGCCTGCCCGGGGGCGCATCAGGAACGCATAAGGATCAGATAGTCGTTGACATTGGAACCCAATTGAATACACTTGAATTCAATCGAGTTCAGGCATGGAGTCCTCATGGCCAGCACCCCGCAATCGATGGAGCCCTTGTCGGCGCGCATCCCCAGCGATCTCTATCTCTGGCTGGCGCAGCTCAAGGTCGACGGCGCGACGACGAACAGCGACAAGCTGCGTGTGCTCTTGCAGCAGCTCAAGCGCCAGCATGACGGCGCCTTCGACTACGTCGCCGCCCACGCCTGGGCGCGCGAGATGACGCACCGACTGCGCGAGGCCCTGGTGCGCATCGAGGGCCAGGAGGGCCGGCATTCCGAAGTGCTGAATCAGTTGCTGGAGCACATCACCACCCTGATGGCGGTGGTGCTGAGTTCGGCGCCCGAGGACGGCCAGGCCGCCGCGAAAGTGGAAGATGCGCTGGTGCGCCGTGCCGCGCTGATGACGGAGACCCTGCTGCGCCAGCTGACCGGCGCCCAGGTGCTGGACCCCGGGGTGTTGGAACGCCATTTGGCGACCACCCTGAAACTTGCCCACCCAGGAGGAACTTGAAATGGCTGATTCCCTGAAGACCCGTGTTGGCCGCGTCATTGCCGGCGGCGTGCATGCGCTGATCGACAAGATCGAGGACCAGGCCCCCGAGGCCATGATGGAGCAGCAGCTGCGCGAGGCCGATGCGGTCGTCGACGAGGTGCGCCACGAACTCGGCCGCGTCAGCGCGAACCGCCATCTGGCCCAGCAGCAGCATGCCAAGCTGAACGGCGACCACGAGCGCCTGCGCACGCAGATCGACGAGGCCCTGGCGGCCAGCCGCGAGGACCTGGCGCGCGCCGCCGTGGCCCGCCAGCTCGACATCGAGGCGCAGATCCCGGTGCTGGAGACGACGCTCGCCGACCTCGCCCGCCAGGAGCAGGAACTGCAGGGCTACACGGCCGCCTTGCTGGCCAAGAAGCGCGAGATGCAGGAGGCGATCAGCGCCTTCCGCGCCAGCCGTGCCGCCGCGGCATCGGCCGCCACGCCGGCGGGCGCTGCCAGCGTCGAGTCGCGCATGGGCAAGGTCAGCGACGCCTTTGACCGCCTGTACGAGCGGCAGACGGGCCTCTCGGGCACCCAGCGTGCCGGCAGCCTGCAGCAGGCGGCGCAGCTGAAGGAGCTGGACGATCTGGTGCGCGACAACAAGATCGCCGAGCGCATGGCGAAGATCAAGGCCGGTCAGGCATGAGCGCGAGCGCACGGCCGCTCCGAAGCGAGCGCGTCCTCCCTCGGGGAGGTGGTCGCTTGAGCGACCGGAGGGGGGCCCAGTGAACCTGTTCACCGCCGCGGAGACCCTGCCCTTCGGCGTCGCGACGGCGCTGATCGTCGCCATCGCGCTGCTGGAGGGCTTGGGGATGCTGGTCGCGCTCAGCCCCAGCAATCTGATCGACAACTGGCTGCCCGACGACATCGGCGAATCCGGCCTGGACAAGGTGCTGGGCTGGCTGCACCTGGGTCGTGTGCCGGCCTTGGTGCTGCTGCTGCTGTTCCTGCTTGGCTATGCGCTGTTCGGCTACGCCTTGCAGAAGGTCGCGTTCACCTTGTTCGGCGGCTTTCTGCCGGCCTGGATCGCCGGCCTGATCGCCGTGCCGCCGGGCCTGGCCACGGTGCGCGGCCTGGGCTCGCTGGTCGCGCACATCATCCCGCGCGACGAAACCAGCGCGATCAGCGAACAGACCCTGGTCGGCCGCAGCGGCGTGGTCAGCGGCGGCATCGCCCGCCGCGGCCTGGCGGCGCAGGCCCGGGTGCGCGACGCGCAAGGCCGCACGCATTACCTGATGGTCGAACCCGATCTCGACGACGAAGTCTTTGAAGAGGGCGCACAGATCCTCATCGTGCGCAAGGCGGGCGCCTTCTACCGCTGCATCGCCAATCCGCATCCGCATCTGAACCAAGGGAATTGACAAGTGGACAACCTGATCGAAATGGGTGGCCTGGCCGGTATCGGCCTGATCGGCCTGCTGGCCATCGGCCTCATCTTTGCGCGCCTCTACAAGCGCAGCACCAAGGAGACCGCCTTCGTGCGCACCGGCCTGGGCGGGCAGAAGGTCATCATGGACGGCGGCGCCATCGTGCTGCCGGTGTTCCATGAGCGCGTGCTGGTCAATATGAACACCTTGAAGCTCGAGGTGCAGCGCCGCGAGCGCGAGAGCCTGATCACCAAGGACCGCATGCGTGTCGATGTGACCGCGGCCTTCTTCGTGCGCGTGCAACAGACCGAGGAAGCGGTCAGCACCGCGGCGCAGACCCTGGGCGCCCGCACCATGAGCCCGAACGAACTCAAGGCCCTGGTCGAGGACAAATTCGTCGACTCGCTGCGTGCCACCGCGGCGACCATGACCATCCAGGAACTGCAGGACAAGCGCCGCGACTTCGTGCAGGCGGTGCAGAACGCCGTCGCCGAGGACTTGGAGAAGAACGGCCTGGAGCTGGAGTCGGTGTCGCTGACCAGCCTGGACCAGACCGACAAGCAGTTCTTCAACCCGAACAACGCCTTCGACGCCGAGGGCCTGACGCGGCTGACCGAGCAGACCGAGGCGCGCCGCAAGCAACGCAACGATGTCGAGCAGGACACCGAGGTGCTGGTGCGCACGAAGAACCTGGAGGCGTCGCGCCTGAAGCTGACGATCGAGAAGGACCAGGAGTTCGCCAGCCTCGCGCAGACCCGCGAGATCGAGACTGCGCGTGCCGAGCAGACCGCACAGATCGCCAGCCAGCAGGCCGAGCGCGGCCGCGAGGCCGAGACGGTGAAGATCGAGGCCGAGCGCCAGGTCGGCCAGCGCCGCATCGAGGCCGAGCGCGAGCTCAAGGCCGCCGAGATCGAGAAGAACCTGGTCGTGCAGACGCGCGAGATCGAGCTGGAGCGCCAGACCGAGATGAAGCGCGCCGAGCAGCGCAAGCAGGTCGAGATCGCCCGCCAGGAAATGCAGATCGCCATTGCCACCAAGAGCCGCGAGCAGAGCGAAGCCGACGCCGCCGCCAATCTGGCCCGCGCCGAGGCGGTGAAGGCCGAGGAAACTGTGAACACCGCGCGCCAGGTCGCGGTCGCCGAGCGCGACAAGGCCATCCAGCTGATCGAAGCCAGCAAGGAAGCCGAGCAGAACGCCATCGCGGTGAAGGTCTCGGCCTCGGCCGAGAAAGACGCGGCGATCGACCGCGCCGAGGCGCTGACCATCGAGGCCAAGGCCAAGCAGGCGGCGGCGATTGCCGAGGCCGAGGGCCGGCGTGCGATCAACGAGGCCCTGAACACCCTGAGCGCCGCGCAGATCGATCTGCAGGTGCGCACCCAGCTGCTGCAGCAGCTGCCCCTGATCCTGCAGCAGGCCGTCAAGCCGATGGAGAAGATCGACTCGATCCGCATCCTGCAGGTCAATGGCATGCCGGGCGGGCAGGGCGGTGGCGCAGGCGCTGGCGCGGGTGGCAACGGCGCGACCTTTCCCGAGCAGGTGATGAACTCGGCCCTGCAGTACCAGGTCGCCAAGCCCATCGTCGACGCGGTGATGAAGGACGCCGGCCTGGCCAACGAGGGCATCACCGGCATGGCGCAGGCCCTGGCCGGCATGATGGGTCAGCCGCAGGCAGCCAAGGACGAGGACTGAGTTGCCGCCGCTGCCGCCTCAGCGCGGCAGCCAGATCGTGTGCTGGCTCGCGGTGTGAAAGTCGCGCCAGACGCGGTTGATGGGTTCGCGGGCGTCGGCCGCCCGCAGGCCGCAAAGCGGGTAGACGGCCTGCACCGCGGCCTGGGCCTGGGCGACCAGGCTGCGTGAAGTGGTGTTGAGCGCCTCGGCCTCGGCATCAGACAGCAGCTTGCCGGCGGCGACCTGCGCCCAGGCGGCATCCAGTCCCCGGTAGAAGTTTTCTCGCACCGCCGCGAGTTCGCTGCCGGCGCGCTCCAAGCGGTCGCGCAGATGCAGGGCCCGCGGCCGCGAGAGCGGCTGTTCGGCCAGGCGCAGGAACTCGCGGGCCAGGCCGCTCAGGTTGGCCGCCAGCGTGGTGTAGGCCAGCGGGCTGAACGGAAAGCGGTACAGCGGCCCCTCGCTGGTCGCCGCCTCGGGAACGATCGCGAAGCGCTGCGCGTCGGCCAGCCACTGGTTCTCGATCACGAAACCCTTCGACGCCGTCGCGCGCAGGCCCAGCGGATGCCAGCTGTCCAGCAGCCGCACCTGGGCGGCCGGCAGCACGAAGGCCGCTACCCGCGGCTCGCCCTGCGCGTCCAGCAAGGCCTGGCCACCTTGCTGCAGGCGGGCGTTGACGGTGAAGTGGGTCGCCATCGGCGCCCCGCTGGCATGCAGCCATTCGCCGCTAAGCCGCCAGCCATCGCCTTCGCGTTCGGCCACGCCGCCGACCGCGCCGCTGCCGGCCAAGCAGACGCGGGGCGTGGCCATCAGCTCGCGCGCGAAGGCCGGCGGCAGGAAGCCGGCGAAGAAGCCGGCGCCGGCGCACAGCGTCACCGTCCAGGCCAGGCTGCCGTCGATGGCGGCCAGTTCCTCCTCCAGGCGCACGATGGCCGGCAGCGCCCACTCGGCGCCGCCGACGGCCTGCGGCGCGAGCAGGCGCAGCCAATCGCGTGCGTGGATCAGCTCGATCTGCTCGGGGCGCAGCCAGCCGGCGGCCTCGGCGGCGGGGGCGGCCTCGCGCAGGCGGCGGGCGTCGTCAAAGGCAATCCACATCGGCGCGCACTGTAGGGGGCGGCGCTCACTCGCCCTCGGCCAGCCGGTAGCCGACCCCGGTCTCGGTCAGCAGCAGGCGCGGCGCCGCCGGCTCGGCCTCCAGCTTCTGGCGCAGCTGGCCCATGTAGAGGCGCAGGTACTGCGTCTGCTCGACCTGCTCCGCGCCCCAGACGTCGGCAAGCAGCTGGCGGTGCGTGACCACCTGGCCGGCCTGGCGCAGCAGGCGGGCGAGCAGCGCGAACTCGCGCGGCGTCAGGTGCACGGGCTCACCGTCGCGCGTTACCCGGCGCCGCGCCAGGTCGATCTCCACCCCCGCGCCGCGGTAGTGGGTGATCGCCGCCTGCTGCGGCCGGCCGCGGTGGCGCAGCGCCACGCGGATGCGCGCCAGCAGCTCGCCGATCGCGAAGGGTTTGACCAGGTAGTCGTCGGCGCCGGCATCGAGCACACGGATCTTGCCGTCCACCGGGTCGCGGGCCGAGATCACCAGCAGCGGCACGCCGCTGCCGCGCCAGGCCTGCAGCAAGGCCTCGCCGTCGCCATCGGGCAGGCCGAGGTCGAGCAGCACCAGCTCGTAGCCCTGGTGCTGCTGCTGCGCCTGCGCCCAGAGCCGGCGCGCATCGGCGATGCTGGCGGCCGGCTGCACCGCATGGCCTTCGAGCTGCAAGGCCTCGAGCAGCGAGGCGCGCAGCTCGCGGTCGTCCTCGATGAGCAGCAGGCGCAGGCTCATGGTGCGCCCCGGCGAAGGGCCGCTCCCGAACCGGGGCAGCCCCCCCGGGTGGGCTGAGCACGGAGCGAGGACAGGCCTTGCGGCCTGTCCGACCCCGTGCGAGGGGCCGGTCGTGTCGTGCACGGCCGGTCGGCGAGGACGCGCAGCGCCGCAGCCTGGGGGCTCATGGCTGTGCCTCCACCGGCAGGACGCACTCGAAGCTGGAGCCACCGCCCTCACGCGCCAGCCAGCGCAATCGCCCGCCATGGGCCTCGGCCACCGCCTGGGCCAGGGCCAGGCCCAGGCCGGTGCCGCGGCGCTCGCCGGGCTGCGCGTCGCCGCGGCGGAAGGGTTGGAACAAGGCCTCGCGCTCGGCCTTCAGGACCGGCGGGCCGGCGCCGCGATCGCGCACCGCGAACAAGAGCTGGCCGTCGCCGAGCAGCTCGGCACGCAGCTCCACCGCGCCGTCGCCGCCATGGCGCAGCGCGTTGTCGACCAGGTTGTCGAGCAGCTGCAGCAGCAGCACCGCGTCGCAGCGCAGCAGCGGCAGGCCGGGCTGCACATAGGCCTTCAGCCGGCGCCCCGGGTCGCGCGCCTTCAAGCGGGCGAGCAGGCTGCCGACCAGTTCCTCGGCCGACTCCCAGTCCAGGCGCAGCGCCATGCCGCCCTGCGTGATGCGCGCCAGCTGCAGGCCGTTGTCGCCGATGCGCAGCAGCTGCTCGGCCTCGCTCAAGATGCGCGCCGCCAGCCGGCGGCGCTGCGCGGCGTCCAAGCGTGCCTCCTGCTCCAGCAGGCTGCTGGCGCTGCCGATGATGCTGGCCAGCGGCGTGCGGTGGTCGTGCGCAATGGCGGCGAGCAAGGTGTTGCGCAGGCCCTGCTCCCGCGCCAGCGCCGCGGCCTCGCGGGCGGCGGTCTGCGCGGCGTCGCGCTCCAGCGCCAGGCCGGCCTGGTCGCACAGGGCCTGGGCCAGGTGCAGCTGGGCCGGCGGCAGCGCCGGCAGGCAGGCCGCGCCCAGCGTGCGCCCGGCCGCGCCGCGCAGCGGCAGGTAATGGAAGCGCTCGTCCTCATGCCGGCCGCTGCCCGGCCCGAAGACCTGGCCGAGCAGCGCGCATTGCTGCAGGCCGCTGCGCTGGTGCGCGTCCGGCTCGCCGAGCCAGCGCTCGGCTGCATCGCGCTGGGCCTGGTGCATCAGCCGCACCGGCGCCGCCAGCCTGGCCAGCGCCGCCTGCAGCGGTGGCAGCGCGTCGTCGGCATCGCGCAGCGCTGCCATCAGCGCGCGCAGCGCCTCGCTCTCCTGCTCGCGCTGCTCTGCCTGCTCCAGCAGGCTGCGCTGCCGCGCGACCCCGGCGCTGACCAGGGCCGCGCAGATCGCCAGCGTGAGCAGCAGCAACAGATGCTCGTGCAGCGCCACCGAGAGCGTGCCGAAGGGCGGCACAAAGCGCCAGTTGAAGCCCAGCACCGACAGCAGCGCGACCGGCAGGTTCAGGCGCAGCGGCCAGCACAGCGCGGCGAGCAGGGTGGCGATGACCAGCAGCAGGGCCGAGGCGGCGAGGCCGAGTTCGGCCTGCAGGGCTAGCAGCAGGGTCCAGCTGAGCAGCCAGATCAGCAGGCCGGCGAGGGGGCGCAGGGCGAGGGGCTGGGGGGCCGGGGGCGAAGACATGGCGGCATGATGCCGTTGGCCTGGGTCGTGTTCGAGTCTCGGCGAGTCAGCGCTGCTGGAGCAGCATCTCGTTGACATGGCGGCAGCGAAGTCCGGTCAAGCGGTAAGAACAGCCTGCTGCGCGGTGGCGGCAAGGAGCTGGATCGCGGGCTGAGCCAGGTCAGGAAGGCCGGCGAGGTGCTGCACCTGCCGCCCATCAAGTACCGCTTATTGACCACCCTGGCCGCGCAGCCGGGTCGCGTGCTCACGCACCGGCAGCTGCTCAAGAAGGTCTGGGGTCCGGGCCACGCCGAGGACGTTCACTGCGTGCGCGTGCACATGGGCAATCTGCGCAAGAAGATCGAGATGGACCCGGCGCAGCCGCAATGGCTGCAGACCGAGGCGGGGGTGGGGTATCGGTTGTTGGTGGGGTAGCGAGCGGCCTTGACGCAGCCGCCGACCAGGATGGGCTGTGCACCAGCGGCTCGTGCAAGCGCCACGAGTTCAGCCGCAATCTCGCAAACCTCAGCGCGGTCAACTTGTTTCCGCCCGCGTTTCGGCGGGCGGTCGGTCGCGTCACAATGATGTTGGATCAGCAACCCATCTAGATGGTTCGAAAATGGTATCTGACGCACTTGCTACCTATCTGCTTGGGACCCTTGACGGCTTCGGCTTCGAACGATTGGTTCAGAAGCTCTTGGCGGTACGTCACCACGATCAGTTTGTCGCGGTCGGCGGAGTGCACGATGGCGGTGCTGATGGTTTTTTTCGGTCGATTCTCGAAGATGGCACTCGACCAAGCAGCTTCGTGCAGATGAGCATTCAAGAGGATGCCGCTGGCAAGATTCGACAAACAGTACAGCGACTTCGGGAGTACGGCCGAGACGTCAAGAGCTTGACATACTGGACAAATCGAAGATTGATCGTCGATACCTTGGAAGACCGTTTGAGCTCTGAGCTCGACCTTGTCGTTCGGGTCAGAGATTGGGATAGCGTTGTTCGTCTAATAAACGAAAGCAAATCCACGGCGAAGGTGTTCGACGAACATTTTCGTGCAGAAATATTCGAGCTTACCAACGACCGCGCCCCGCAGGTAGATGGTGGTATTGACCTTGTGTCGGATCCGAGTGTCTATGCGTTCTTGCAGTTCGAGCGGAGCGAGCGATTCAGTAAAGGCGGAGCGCTCGCGCCTATCGTTGATTCGCTGATCTACTGGGCATTGCGAGAAACAGATCCAGATGTACCAAAGCTTCTAAGTCGTGCGGATATTAAGGATCGCCTAGCGGCGCTACTTCCGGCGGCTACTAATAGCTTGCTTCCGAACGTAGATGGGCGGCTAAAAGCCTTGTCGGCAAAAGACCCGAATGGTCATCCCCGCGTTCGCCATTATCGGAATACGGATAGCTTCTGTCTTCCCCACACTATGCGGATCGAGTTGGCGTCGCAAAGCGCCAAAGAACTTTCAATTCGGGCGGAGTTGATGCTTTCGCTGGAGGCTCGTGCCGCAGAGTTTGGAGCAACCGAGCCGCGTGCAGTTGCGGAAGTCTGCGAGCGGGCGCTGTATCGCCACTTCCATGAACAGGGCCTAATTCTGGCTGCGTTTCTTGAAAAGCGGCTGGAGGGAATCACAATATTTGAGCAGATTGTGGAGGAAGAGCTGCGGGCGACTGTGGGTACAGGTGTTCAGCTTTCGAAGGAAAGCTACGCGGCCGCACTTCGTGTGCTTCAACGAGTTCTGTATACACCAACGAACGCTGAGAACGAGTTCCTGCACCGCGTGAGCAAGACCACTCTCTTGTTGTTTACGCTCAAACACAATCCGAGATTGATGGAGTACTTCAACAAGATGACTGGAAAGTTCCGGCTACTTGTTGGTGCAGACATACTCGTGAAAGCACTGTCGGAGACTTTTCTCCCTGCAGAAAATCGGCATGTCACAAACCTCTTGAAAGTTGCCAAGGCTTGTGGCGCTAGCCTGCTGTTGGCTGAGCCGGTTGTGAATGAGGTGTTTACGCATCTTCATGCGACGCATTTGGAGTTCCGCAACTACTATTCTGAGCAGGAGCCTTATATCTCGCCTGCGTTGGCTTCGCAGAGTGACAGAATAATGATACGGACGTACTTCTACGCAAAACTTCTTATGCGGAGAGTGGCCGGTTGGAGGGGTTTCATAGAAATGTTCGTCGAGTTTGACGACTTGGCAAACAAGACGGCCAGCGGTGAAGCTCAGCTTCAAGCCTTTCTATGCAAGACGTACGAACTAGAGCCGCTTTCGCGATCTGACCTTTCAAGAGGGGTGGACCTGCATCGAGTTGATGCGCTTGCTGCTGCCCTGGTTGGGAAGAAGGAGATTCTTGCTAAGAATGACGCGCTAATGTGCACGGCTGTCTACGCACAGCGGGCATTGGGGAGTGAGGCAGCAATTTATGATGGCTTTGGTGTTCGCACGTGGTGGTTAACAAAGGAAGCGTATTTGCTCCAGCATACTGGTGCGATCGTTCGCGAGCATGGAGGTACGCCCTTCATAATGCGCCCTGAATTCTTGTTGAATTTCCTTTCTAATTCCCCTAAGGCATCGGATATGGATCCGGTTGTTCGTGATTTGTTGCCTAGCCATGTTGGTCTGCAGATCGGGCAGCATTTAAGTAGTGGCCATATGCGTAAGCTTCTAAGTCACGTCGATGATTGGAAGGCGCTGCCGGAGGCGCGTCGCGAAATTAGAATTACCGCGGCTGTGGACCAGTTGAAATACGACAGACTCAAACGATACGAGAACAACCTAGACCTCATCGGAACCGATGAGGCGGATGCAGTCCTCGTGGCCCTAAGGGAGCAGGGGGCGAGCGGGCTCGGGGTCACCCGTTAGCCGCCTCCGTCAAGTTGCAAAAGCGCGCCCCTGCACCGAGCGGGCGCATTCCCTTCCTTCCCTGCCAAGCGGTATTCCCAGTCGTTGAAGTCACCGCGGCGGCGGGGTCAGGCCTTGAGTTTGAAGTCCCCTGAGCCAGACTCCGCCCTGGCGCCTGGATGCGCCGAAGCCGATCTTGGAGCCCCCCATGCGCCTCGCCCTGCTCGGCGACATCCACGGCAATCTGCCGGCCCTGCTCGCCGTTGACGAAGACCTGCGCCGCCGCGGCGGCGCCGATGTCGTGGCCGTGCTCGGCGACCTGCTCAGCGGGCCGCTGCTGGCCCGCGACACCGCGGCCTGGCTGATGGCCAGGCGATCCGACTGGCTGTTCATCGCCGGCAACCACGAGTGGCAGTTGCTCGATGCCGCCCACCCGCAGCGCAGCGACAGCGACGCCTGCGCCGACGCCGATCTGGCCAGCGGCGGCAGCGGCAAGGGCGGGCCGGGCGGCGAGGCGATCCGCGACGGGCTGCGCGCGCTGCCGTCTACCTTGCGCCTGGCCGACGGCCAGGGCGGCGAAATCCTGCTCTGCCACGGCACGCCGCACAGCGACTCGGCTTACTTCTTGGACAGCGCCGCCCAAGGCCGCACCCGCGCCGCCAGCCTCGACGAAATCGACGAGCGCCTGGGCGGCGAGGCGGCAGGATTCATCGCCTGCGGGCATACGCACAGCCCGCGCTGCCTGCGCTCGCGCGCCGGGCAGGTGCTGGTCAATCCGGGCTCGGTCGGCCTGCAGGCCTACGTGCACGACGATCCCGAACCCCATGGGGTCGAGAACGGCACGCCGGACGCGCGCTACGCGATCGCCGAGCGAAGCAGCGTCGCCGGCTGGGCGGTCGCGCAGATCGCCGTGCCCTACGAACACGAGCCCATGGCGCGCTTGGCCGAGACCCGCGGCCGCCCCGACTGGGCCATGGCCCTGCGGCAGGGGCGCATGGGCTGAGCCGGGCAGGCCGCTTCAGCCGGCGCGCCCGGCCGGGATCACTGGCGGAACTTGCGCACCAGATCCTCGACCTTGGGCCCACCCGCCTGCGCCGAACCGCTGACCTTGAACAGGCTCAGCGTGCGCTCGGCGCCCGAGGCCAGCGTGGCCTCGTGCACCGCCTGCAGCAGCGGCCAGATCTTCTCCGGCGGGCCTTCGACGATGGTGCCCAGCGCGTGCACCTCGTAGCGCAGGCCCGAGGCCTGGATGAGGGCGATGGCGGCGTCGACATGCTTGTAGCGGTCCTCGGCCGTGCCCACCGGCCTGGGCAGGACCTGGATCTCGGCGATCAGATGCCCGGCTGGGGTGGGTGTGGTCGCGGGCGCGCTCGCGGGAGCGGCGGGCTGCTGGGCCCAGGCGCTGCCGCAGCCCAGCAGCGCGGCGAGAACGGACAGCCGCAGGCGGCGCGAGAACGAAGTGTGGTTTGCCATGTGCAACTTTCTTGTGCAGATGGCAGGTCGGCGAGGGTTCGGGGCCGCGATGCCGGCATGAGAAGAAAAGCCGACAGCCCATCGAACCTGCTTCCCTGCGCGAGGATTACCTCGAATCCCCGTTTCCGGGGACTCCGAGCCGCCTTGCGGTGGCTCCAGTCAGGTTCAAAGGGACTCTCTCAGTCGGCCCGCTCTCGCGGATCAACACCCCCAGCGATTTGCCGCGCCCCTTGCCCAAGCAGCGGCCGCGACGGCGCGCAGTGTAGAGAGCCGCGCGCGGTCGACGCCTCAGCGCGGCGGCATGGCCCGCGCGACAAAGGCCCGCACCGCCTCGCGGTAGCGCGTGTAGCTGGGCACATGGCAGTCGCCGTCCAGCACCAGCAGCTCGCTGCGCCGGCCGAACAGGGTTTGCAGGCGCTCGGCGTTCGGCAGCGGGCTCACCGGGTCCGCTGCGCAATGCACCTGCAGCACCGGCAGTTGCAGTCGCGGCGCCGCGAGGTCGGCGCGGTGCGGGTCGCGCATCAGCCAGCGCAGCGGCAGCCAGGGGTAGACACCCTGGGCCACGGCCAGTGCCGAGTCGAAGCTGGAGTCGAGCAGCAGTGCACCCACCGGCTGGCGGGCGGCCAGCATCACCGCCTGCGTGCTGCCCAGGCTTTCGCCGAAGAGCAGGATGCGCGATGGCGGCACCCCGCGGCGGCGCAGCTCGGCATGGGCGGCGTCGACATCCTGGGCCCAGCCGGCTTCGCTGGGGCTGCCGCCCGAGCCGCCGTAGCCGCGCCAGGACAGGGCCAGCACGCCCAGGCCGTCCGCGTGCAGCGCGCGCAGGCGCTCGGCGCGCTTGTCGAGGTTCGCGCCATTGCCATGCAGATAGAGCGCGATCGGCGCGTCCGGCCCTGGCGGCGGCAGCCACCAGGCGACGAGGGCGGTGCCGTCGGCGGCCTGCAGCGCCAGGGTCTCGGCGCCGATCGCCGCGGCGCCGCGCAGCGGGCTCGCATCCGGGTGGTAGAGCAGCCGGCGCTGGGCGGCGAACAGCAGCAGCGCGAGCAGCGCGTAGGCGAGCAGCAGGTGCAGGCTCAGGCGCAGCAGCAAGGGCATGGTGAGACTGATTCTGGGTCAGCGTCGCAGTCGCCGCAGCAGGTCCTGGTTGATCACCAGGCCCAGCAGCACGCCGGCGGTGCCCCACCATTGCAGCGGCTGCGGCTGCTCGCCGAAGGCCATCGCCGCGGCCCAGAGGCCGACCACCGGCACCAGCAGGCTCCAGGGCGCCACCTGGCCGGGGCTGTGCCGCTGCAGCAGCCGCGTCCACAGGCTGTAGGCCAGCAGGGTGGCGAGCAGCGCCAGGTAGAGCACCGCGGCGATGCCGGTGCCATCCAGGCCCTGCAACTGGGCCTGCACCTGCGCGGGGCCGTCCTGCCAGAGCGCGAGCAGCGCGAAGGGCAGGATGGGCACCAGGCTGCTCCAGACGATGAAGCCCAGCGGGTCGTAGTCGCGGCGCTGCGCGGCGGCCAGGCGCGAGACGAGGTTGGAGACCGCCCACATCAGCGCCGCGCCCAGCGTGAACACGAAGCCGGCCAGGGTCATCTGGCCCGGGCCCTCGCCATGCGCGCTGGCGATGGCCAGCAGGCCGGCCAGGGCCACGGCCAGGCCGGCCCATTGGCGCGGTGCGGCGCGCTCGCCGAGCAGCGGGCCGGCCATCAGCAGGGTGAAGAAGGCCTGGGTCTGCATGACCACCGAGGCCATGCCCGCCGTCATGCCCAGCTGCAGGCCGGTGAACAGCAGGCCGAACTGGCCCAGGCCCTGGGCCAGGCCATAGCCGAGCAGGTAGCGCCAGGGCAGCGCCGGGGGCCTGATGAAGAGCAGCAGCGGCAGCGAGGCCACGGCGAAGCGCAAGGCGCCCAGCAGCATCGGCGAGAGGCCCTGCAGACCCCATTTCATGACGACGAAGTTCAGGCCCCAGATCAGCACCACGCCGGCCAGGCAGAGCAGGTCGCCGGGGCTCAGGCGCGCGGCGGGCGCGCTCAAAGCGGCCGGCCCTGCTGTTGGCGCGCGGCGATGAAGTCCAGCAGCGCCTGGCGGCTGGAGCGCGAGGGCGTGTAGCCCAGCTCCTCCTTGAGCCGGCGGTTGCTCAGCACCGGCCGGTAGCGCAGGAAGTCCAGCTGCTCCGGCCCGTAGCGCGACAGGCCCAGGCGGCTGCCCAGCCAGAGCGCCGCGCGCAGCAGGCCGGGCGGCAGCTCGCGGGTGCGCTTGCCGAGCAACCGGGCGATCTCGCGAAGGCCCAGCGCGCCGTCGCCGGCGACGTTGAAGCAACCGGCGCGGCCGCTGGCGATGGCCTGCAGAAAGGCGCCGACCACGTCCTCGTCCCAGATGAAGACGAAGGGCGAGTCGCTGCCGCGCAGCGCGATCAGGCGCGGTTTCTCGAAGAGGGCGGTGATCTGGTTGTCGACCCGCTCGCCGAGGATGGTGCCAATGCGCAGCACGGTCTGGCGCAGCTGCGGGTGGCGGCTGCGGTAGTCGGCCAGCAGTTCCTCGACCAGGCGCTTGTGGTGTGCGTAGGCGAAGCTCTCGTTGCCGCGGAGCCGGTCGTTCTCGTCCAGCCAGGCGGGGTTGTCGGCGTGGTAGCCGTAGGCGGCGCCGCTGGAGCTGACCAGCAGATGCTGCACGCCCTGCTGCACGCAGGCCTGCAGCACATGGCGGCTGCCATCGACGTCGACCGCGTACTCCAGCGCGCGGCTGGAGTCGCGGCCCGGCGTGACGATGGAGGCGAGGTGGACGACGATTTCGCTGCGCTGTGCGGCCACGCAGGCGCTCACGGCGGCGGCGTCGCGCACGTCGAGGCGACGGTACTGCACCCGCGGCAGGCGGCGCTCGGCCGGCACCTCGCGGATGTCGGCGGCCAGCACTTCATGGCCCTCGCGGTCCAGTGCGCCGACAAGGCTGCGACCCAGGAAGCCGTCGCCGCCGGTGACGAGGATGCGGCGCGGCAGGATGCTGTCCTTCATTGCGGCCGGCCCTCGGCCGGCTTGCGTGCCCACCAGGCCGCCAAGGCCAGGCCGGCAATGATGTCCCAGAAGCCCCAGACGCCGGCCACCACGGCCATGCCGCCCAGGCCGCCGAAGAAGCTGAAGATCAGCACCAGCCCCAAGCCGGCGTTGCGGATGCCGACCTCGATGCTGACCGCGCGGCGCTCGTAGTCGGCCAGGCCGCAGGCACGCGCGCAGGCATAGCCGGTGCCGAAGGCCAGCGCGTCGTGGATCGCCACGGCGACGATCACCAGGCCCACGTAGTCGAGGAAGAAGCGCCAGTTGCCGGCGATCGCCGCGACGATGAAGAGCACCAGGAAACCGAAGCTGGCGATGCGCGCCGGGCGCTTGATGCGCGCGGTCAAGCGCGGCAGCTGGTGGGCGCAAACAAGGCCCAGCACAAAGGGCAGGCCGATGATGGCGACGATGTGCAGGCCCATGTCCAGCGGGTCCAGCGCGATCTCGCGCAGCAGCGGCGCCGCTTCCGGATGGAGACTGCCCCAGAAGGCCAGATTGATCGGCATCAGCACGATGGCCAGCGCGTTGGACACCGCGGTCATGGACACCGAAAGCGCGACATTGCCGCCGGCGCGGTGGGTGAGGATGTTGGAGATATTGCCCGGCGGGCAGCAGGCGACCAGGATCATGCCCAGCGCGATGCTCGGGCCGGGCTGGAGCAGCAGCGTGAGCGCAAAGGTCACCGCCGGCAGCACGAGGAACTGCGCGGCGATGCCGACGGCCATCGCGACCGGCATGCGCAGCACGCGGCGAAAGTCCTCGGCCTTGGTGTCCAGCGCGATGCCGAACATCAGAAAGGCCAGCACCACGTTCAGCGCGGCCAGCGAGGCGGGGTTGAAGTTCAGGCGGATCTCGTCGACGGGCAGCATCATCGTTCTCTCCCTCAGGCCAGCAGTCTGCTTGCCGCACGCACCGCGGCGCGGTAGCTGTCCTTGTGCACGTAATAGGCCATGCGCTCCAGCTGCAGGTACTTGAAGCCGCCGCTGAGGTCCGGCGGCGGGCCGGCCTTGGCGTTGGCGAAGCGCTGGCCCTTCGCGGTACCGGCGGCCTTGAAGGCGCGGGCGATCAGCTCGGCCTGCTCATAGCGGCCCTGCCAGCCCAGGCCGCTGGCCTCGACCATGCCCATCACCGCGAGGTTGTCGAAGCGCGGCGGGAAGATGTTCAGGTAGAGCCTGGGCGCCATGCCCTGCCAGTTCAGCAGCTCGCGGTCGATGAAGGGGTAGTGCAGCTTGTAGCCGGTGGCCGCGAGCACCAGGTCGTAGTCGGCCTGCGTACCGTTCTTGAAGTGCACGGTGGGGCCGTCGAAGCGCGCGATGTCGGGCTTGACCTGGATGTCGCCATGGCCGAGGTGGTGCAGGATCAGCGAGTTCACCACCGGGTGCGACTCGTACATCTTGTATTCGGGCTTGGGAAAGCCGAAGCGCACCGGGTCGCCGGTGAACCATTGCAGGATGGTCGCGTCGATCTTCTGCTTCAGCCAGGCCGGCAGGCGGATCTTGCCGCCGAGGCTGTCGGCCGGCTTGCCGAACACGTACTTGGGCACGAAGTAGTAGCCACGGCGCACCGAGATGTCGACGGACTTCGCGCGGTGCACCGCGTCGACCGCGATGTCGCAGCCGGAGTTGCCGGCGCCGACGATGAGCACGCGCTTGCCCTCGAACATCGCCGCGCTCTTGTACTGGCTGGTGTGCCGCAGCTCGCCGCTGAAGCGGCCCTCGAAGCTCGGCAGATTCGGTTCGGCCAGCGTGCCGTTGGCGATCACCACGCCCTTGAACAGCGCGTCGCGCAACTGGCCATCCTGCTGCTGCCATTGCACGCGCCAGCGCGGGCTCGGGCCTTCGCCCACCGGCTCCACGCGCAGCACGCGGCAGCCGAAGCGGTAGTGCTGTGCGAGGCCGAAATGCTGCGCGAACGCGCGGAAGTAGGCGCAGAGCTCGCGGTGGCTGGGGTAGTCGGCCACCGTGTCCGCCATAGCGAACTCGGCGAACTCGGTCATGCGCTTGCTGGAGATCAGGTGCGCCGACTCGTAGACCGTGGAGCGCGGGTTCGCGATGTCCCAGAGCCCGCCGACGTCCTGGTGGGCCTCGAAGCCCTGGAAGGGCAGGCCGTGCTTCTGCAGATTGCGCGCGGCGGCCAGGCCCGAGGGGCCGGCGCCGATCAAGGCGATCTGTGCCTCGGTGGCGGAATGGCTGTTCATGCGTTCTTGTTCGTGTCGAGTCCGGGAATCGCGGTGGCGCCGGCCTCGCCGGCGCGCGGCTTGCGCGGCTGGCGGGCGAGCAGGCGGTCGTAGGTGGCATCCGGCAGCAGGCCGAGCAAGCGGCTCAGCCAGCCCATGCGGCGCGGCAGCACGATCCGTTCTTCGCCGCGCGCGGTGCGGGCCAGCAACTGGCGGGCGGCGGTCTCCGGTTCCAGCAGGCCGGGCATCGCGAAGCGATTGCCGGCGGTCAGCGGCGTGCGCAGGTAGCCAGGGCAGACCGTGTGCACCTGCAGGCCGCTGTCGCGCAGCTCGGCGCGCAGGCTTTGCAGGTAGGCGATCAGGCCGGCCTTGCTGGCGCAGTAGGCGCCGTTGCCGGGCAGTCCGCGCCAGCCAGCCAGGCTGGCCACGCCGACCAGATGCCCGCGGCGGGTGTAGCGCATGGGCGCGAGAAAGGGCTGGAAGCTGGTGGCCACGCCGAGCAGATTGATCTCCAGCATGCGGCGCATCACTGGCAGGTCGGCGGCCTGGGTGCTGTCGAAGCCGCCGGCCACGCCGGCATTGGCGATCACCAGGTCGGGCACGCCATGCCGGGTCAGCCAGTCGGCGGCCACCGCCTGCATCGCGGCGGCGTCGCTGACATCGGGGGTGTAGACCGCGCAGTGCCCGGGTGCGGTCGCCGCCAGTGCGTCCAGGCGCTCGCGGTCCAGGCCCAGCAGCGCGACACGGCGTGTCGCGGTGCCATCGGCCAGCAGCGCGCGCGCCAGCGCCTGGCCCAGGCCGCCACAGGCGCCGGTGATCACCGCGTTGCGAAAGGGAAGAGACGCCATGTCCGCTTGCTTGTGCGACTGCCGGCCGCCCATCGGCCCGTTGCGATTGGCAGCTTAGTGACAAACAAAGAGAATCTTGTTTTTGGTTTGGATTCGTCTCGAATTCCGAGAATATGTCTGTAGATGCTGGGCCCGGGCTGCGCCTGATTGAGCTGCTGGAACTGCTCGCGGCCCAGGGCCGCCCGCAATCCCTGGCCGATCTGCAGGGCCTGGCGCCCTGGCCGCGGCCCACGCTGCACCGCATGCTGCAGCAACTGGAGGCCGGCGGTCTGCTGCAGCGCGAGCCCGATGGCCGCCGCTATGCGCTGGCCGGCCGCATGCTGCACCTGGCCGAGGCTTGCTTGAGCGCCAGCGCCGTGCAGGGCGTGCGCCATGCGGTGCTCAAAAGCCTGGTGGCCGACATCGGCGAGAGCTGCAATCTCACCGCGCTGTCGGGCGCCGAGGTCGTCTACCTGGACCGCGTCGAGTCGGCGTTTCCGCTGCGCCTGGAGCTGCGCCCCGGTACCCGCGTGCCCTTGCACTGCTCGGCCAGCGGCAAGCTGTTCCTGGCCTTCGCGCCGGCCCGCCAGCGCGAGCAACTGCTCGCCGGCCTGGGCTACGAGCGCCACACCGCCAGCACCCTGGGCAGCCGCGCCGCGCTGGAGGCGGAGTTGCGCCGCATCCGCCGCGAGGACCTTGCGGTGGACGACCAGGAGTTCGTCGAGGGCCTGGTCTGCGTGGCCGTGCCGGTGCGCTCCAGCCTGCGCGGCGCATTGCGCTGTGCGCTGGCCGTGCAGGCGCCGGCGGCGCGCCTGTCGCTGGCGCAGGCGCTGCTGCTGGCGCCTCGGCTGCGCGAGGCGGCGGAGGCCTTGGCGAGGAGTCTGTGAGGCCGGGGTGGCGGGTGCGGCGGTTCAGCGGCGCTCGTGCGGCCTTGGGAGGCAGCGCAACTCAGGCCTTGATCCCGCAGATCGCGGTCGCCCGCGCGCGGACGCTCAGGCTACCGCCCGCCTCGGCGCCGAGCCGGCGCCGCACATTCGCCTTCAGCCGATCCAGCGCGTCGCCGCTCAGCGACTCGAACATCGGCCGCAGGGTGTTGCTGGCGCCGGCGCTGTCCCAGTAATCGTCGAAGTGCGCGAAGCGCCGCTCGACCTCGATGGAACGGCTGCGAATCGCCTGCAGGCCGGCGGCCTGCCACAGCGCGGTCGAGGCCTCGATCGTCGAAACCTCGGCCGAAGGCGGCAGGCGCGGCTGCAGGCCGATCTTCAGCATCTCGGCGCCGATGGCGGCCAGCGGAAAGCCGCCGCCGAGCAGGTCCCAGTGGTAGGCCGCCACCCGGCCGCCCGGGCGGACCACGCGGCACATCTCCCGCAGGCCGGCGGCGGGATCGGGCACGAAGAACAGCACCAGGGCCATCAGCGCCGCCTCGGCGCTGGCGTCGGCCGCCGGCAGGTGCAGCGCGTCACCCAGCGCCCATTGCACCGGCGCACCGGCCGGCAGGCGGGTGCGCGCGTAGGCGAGCTGGCCCGGCGAAGGGTCCAGGGCCAGCACCGAGGCCGGGCGGCAGCGCTGCACCAATTGCTCGGTGAAGGCGCCATTGCCGCAGCCGACGTCGATCAGCCGCCCGCCCTCGGGCAGCGCCAGCCAGTCGAGGAACTGTGCGCCGGCCAACTGGCTCCAGCCGCCCATCAGGCGCTCGTAGGCGGCGCCGTCGTCGAAACGAATGTCCTCAGCTTGCATCGTGTTCTTCTGAGCAGATCCCGGTATCTCCGCCCCCCGCTTTGCATGAAGCCACGGATCAAGCGGCCGCCGCAGCCGGTAGGGGCTGGCGTCAAGCCTGGTGCCTGCGCACCCAGGCCACGTACTTGTCCATCCAGGCTTGCAGGAAGCCGCGGCTGACGTCGCCGATGCCGCCGTCGGCGGTGAACAGGCCTTCCTTAGCCTGCAGAAAAACCTCGGGCTGGCCGAGCGTGGGCACATCCATATGCGCCAGCACATTGCGCAGATGCTGCTGGGCCATGCAGGTGCCCGCCGCACCGACCGAGACGCCGATGACTGCCGCCGGCTTGCCCGACCAGCTGTTCTTGCCATAGGGGCGCGAGGCCTGGTCGATGGCGTTCTTCAGCACGCCGGGGAACGAGCGGTTGTATTCGGGCGTCACGAAGAGCAGGCCCTGGCTGGCCGCCAGTTCGGCCTTCAGGCGCTGCACGGGCGCGGCCTGCGCCGCGTCGTCGTCCTGGTTGTAGAGCGGCAGGTCGCCGATGGCAACGAACTGGAAGCGGAAGTCCGGCGGCGCCAAGCGGCCCAGCGCCTCGGCCAGCTTCTGGTTCAGGGAATCGCGGCGCAGGCTGCCGACGACGACGGCGATCTGGATGCTGCTCACAGGAGGCTCCGGGATTGAGGATGGCGGCAGCTTAGCCGGGGCCGCCCTGCAGCGCTTGCCGCAGCCGCGGCAGCGCGGCCCGGGCTGCCAGATAGCCGGCCTGCATGGCCTGGGCCCAGCTGTCGCGCTCAGCCAGGCTGGGCAGCGCGATCACCGGCTCCAGCAGCAGGTCGGCCTCGGCTTTCTCACCAGCGGCCAGCAGGCAGCTCTGCGCCTGCATGACCCGCTGCAGCACGGCTGGCGCGGCGGCGCTCTGGGCGCGTGGGCTGGGGCAGTAGATGTCGACGGCGAGCACGCGTTCTGCGCCGAGCGCGCGGGCGAAGCGCACCGGCACCAAGCTGGCCACGCCGGCGTCGACGAGTTGGCCGCCGGCATAGGCCACCGGTACGGTCACGCCGGGCACCGCGGTCGAGGCCTGCACGGCGCTGCCGGGGGCGCCGTGGGCGATCAGCACCGCGCTTTCGGTCTGCAGATCGGTGGCCACGGCAGCGAAGCGGATCGGGAACTGCTCGATGCGCTGGCCCTTGGCGAGACGCTGCGTCCACGCGGCCAGGTGGCGGCCGCGCATCAGGCCGCCGGCATCCAGGGTCCAGTCGACCAGCGAGGCGATGCGCAGCTGCTGCGTTTCGGCGGCGATCTCGGCGGCACTCAGGCCGCTGGCATAGGCGGCGCCGACCAGCGCGCCGACCGAGCTGCCGACGACGAGGTCCGGGCGCAGGCCGGCTTCGTCGAGCGCACGCAGCACGCCGATGTGCGCGAAGCCGCGCAGGCCACCGCCGCCCAGCACCAGCGCAAAGCGCGGGCGCTCGGCAGCAGCCTGGACATCGGCCAGGCGCAGCGGCTGCAGGTCCGCCGGCGGCTGGGGCGCCGTGCTCGCGCAGCCGACCAAGGCCAGCGCCGCGAGCCCGGCGGCGATCAGGCTGGCGGCCAGCAGCCGCAGCGGGCATCGCCGCCTCATGACCGCAGCAGCGCCAACGCGTCGGCCCCGGCGGCGAAGCGCAGGCGATCGCTGTCGTCGTGCGCCGCCTGCCAGACCGCCTCGGCGACATCGCTTTCCCGCGTCACGGCCGGCAACTGGCCGAGCGACGCGAACACCGACTGCGCGAACGGCGCATAGGCCTCGGGGATCAGACCGGCCATGCGTTCGCTGCCATTGGCGGTGAAGCGGGTGCTGGGCGCATAGCCGGGCTCGACCAGCTTGATGCCGATGCCGAAGGCCTGCAGCTCGAAGGCCAGCGAGCCGCTGAAGCCCTCGATGGCCTGCTTGCTCGCCGTGTAGGCGGCGACCAGGGGCATCGGCGCCAGCGTCGCGCTGGACGTGACGTTGACGATGCGTCCGGTGCGGCGCGCGCGGAACTGCGGGATCAGCGCCTGGCACATCGCCATCACACCGAAGGCATTGGTCTCGAAGACCTCGCGCACCGTACTCATCGGCGTGGCCTCGAAGGCGCCGAACAGGCCGATGCCGGCGTTGTTGACGAGCAGGTCGATGGGGCCGGCAGCCTCGACGGCGGCGGCGATGCTGGCCGGGGCGGTGACGTCCAGCGCCAGCAGTTGCAGGCGTTCGGATTCGGGCAGCAGGCCGGCCTGCGGGCGGCGCATGCTGGCGATGACCTTCCAGCCGCGGGCATGGAAATGGCGGGCGGTCTCCAGGCCGTAGCCGGAGGAGCAGCCGGTGATGAGCACGGTCTTCATGGTTCGGTTCCTTGCAGGAGTGGTGGATGCGTGGACCGAACGATAGGCAGAATGATCAGGATCATCTACAACAAGAAATCCTTGATTTATTTGTAATCGTCCAACATCATGCGCGGCATGAACGAAGCCCTGGCCGATGTCCTCGCACTGCTGCAGCCGCAGGCGGTGAACGCGAAATGCATCAGCGGCGCCGGCTGCTGGGGTATCCGCTACGCCGACTTCGGTCAGCCCAGCTTTGCGGTGCTGCTGGAAGGCAGCTGCCGCCTGGCCCTGGACGGCTCGGAGCCCTTGCGCTTGGAGGCGGGCGACTTCGTGCTGCTGCCGCGCACGCCGTCGTTCCTGATCTCCAGCCATCAGCCACCGGCCCAGCCGCTGCTTGTCGATCCTCATGCAGTGCCGCCGCCCGAGGACGAGATCCGCCATGGCGATCCCGAGGGGCCGCCCGATGTGCGGCTGCTCGGCGGCTTCTTCGCCTTCGAATCGCCGGACGCGGCGCTGCTGGTCTCGCTGCTGCCGCCGCTGCTGCGCGTGCGCGATGCGGCGGCGCCGGCCGCGCTGATCCGCCTGATCGACGCCGAGGCGCGCGCCCAGCGCCCGGGCCGCGAACTGGTGCTGCGTCGCCATGTCGAGCTGCTGCTGATCGAGGCGCTGCGTGCCGGCACCGAGGTCGGCGCGCAGACCCCGCCCGGCCTGCTGCGCGGTCTGGCCGATGCGCGCGTGGCCGTGGCGCTGCACGGCATCCATGCCGAGCCGGCACGGGCCTGGACCGTGGAGCAGCTGGCGGCGCAGGCGGCGCTGTCGCGCTCGGCCTTCTTCGAGCGTTTCACGCGGACCGTGGGCCTGCCGCCGATGGAGTACCTGCTGGCCTGGCGCATGGCCCTGGCCAAGGACCTGCTGCGCCGGCCCGGTCTGGGCATCGCCGAGGTGGCCGAGCGCGTCGGCTATGCGTCGGCCAGCACCTTCAGCACGGCCTTCAGCCGGCATGTGGGGGAGGCGCCTGGACGCTATGGGCGCCAGGGCCGCCGACGGGGTACACCGGTCGGTGGTCTTGGAGTTTTTTCATGATCCTTTCGGTCGCAAGGGGTGTGAGGCGGTGTGGGAGAGCCCGCCGGGATTCCGCCCCGGCGGGCGGGTTCCTTTCTTTGCTGCGCCAAAGAAAGGAACCAAAGAAAGGCGCTGAATGCCTCCGGCGGCCTAGGGCCGGCCGGAGAGGCGGTGCATTGCTGATAAGGCCACCAGCCCGTATGGATCTTTGCGAAGACCGGGAGCGCTAAGCGGGCCGGGGTACCGGCCCGACATACCAGCGAGCCAGCACGCGGCCTTGCTGCGATGGACCGGCTGTTGGGGTCTGTTCTCGCAGCTTGGCCCTGATGGTTCGCGGTGCCGAGTCCGGCCGGTATTCCCGGCCGGCGCTTAGCTCCCGAGACTCGACAGGCAACGGTACGGGCTCTCCATTCCCTGTGAGCAACCTCGGCTTGTCCCGAAGCCCCTAGGGCAAGGGACGCATTCAGCGCCTTTCTTTTGCCTCCTTTTCTTTGGCGCAGCAAAGAAAAAGAGGTCCCCTGCCGGGGGGACATCCCGGCGGGCTCTCACCCACCGCCGCAGACTGGACGCAACGAGGGAGTGCGATCGCGCGCTCAGAAGCCGCGCAGATCCTCGGCCGGCATCGCCAGCGGCCTGCGCCCGGTGATGCGCTGCAGCGTGGCGTTGACGACATCCAGGTCGTTGTCGAAGCCGCCATGGCTGGCGCGCTGTGCCTGCCCCGGGGCGATCGGGCGCTGGCCGTCCCAGAGCTGGATGCGCCCCTTGCGGCCCAGGCCAGCGGCTGCCGCGGCATCGCGCCAGGCGCGCTGGGCCTCGGCGGTGGCGCTGCTGCCTTCCCAGGCGTTGTCCTGCGGGTCGTGTGCGCGGGCCAGGCCCAGCAGCGGCGTGCGGCGGTCCGGCTCCAGTGCATTGCTGACCAGGTAGAGCAGGCTCTTGCGGTAGGGGCCGACGCGGTCCTCGCGTTCGGCGGCGTCGCTCAGCATGTCCAGGTGCAGCGTGCGCATCAGCGCCGGCTGGGTGGCGAAATGGCGGTTCGCGAAGGCCAGCGAGCAGGCGGGGGCGTACAGCTGCAGGCTGCTTGCCGCGAAGCTCGGGCGCTCGCGGGCCAGCAGGCTGAGCAGATGGCCGAGCCAGAGCGCGCCGGCCGAATGCCCGACCAGATGCAGCTCGAAAGCCTCGCCCCAGCCATCGGCCAGCGTGAGCAGGGCCTTGACCAGATGGTGGCCGCCGCGGCTGGGCTCGAAGGCAAGCTCAGCATTGAGCTTCATCTCGCACCACAGCGGCCGCGCAGCGATGCGGCCCAGCGTGCTCTCGAGCAGCGCGTCGCTGGCCTCGACGGCGCGGTCGATCAGGCCACGCGCCTTGGGCGCGCTGTCGCTGCCCTTGAGCAGATGGGCGAAGGTTTCAAGCAGCCCGGTACGCCAGCAGACGAACAGCGGGTAACAGCCGTTGCCGGCCATCACGCGACCGAGCGCACGCGCCCGGGCCAGCGCGGCGCGCTCGCTGTTCAGGCCGCCGTGCACATAGAGCAGCAGGCGCTTTTTCGCCTCGGCCTGGCCGGCACCGCGGAACCATTGGTCGGGCAGGCTGGCGGCCTGGTGCAGCAGGGTGCGCGTGCTCTGGTCCTCGGTCAGGTAGCGGGCCACGCGGCCGTCGTCGCCCAGCACCACGCTGTGGCGGCGCGCCTGGTCCTCGTCCCACCAGGGGCGGACGGACGGTGTTGCCGTTGCGGCGCTCGCGCTGCTGCGGCCTTTCTTCGCCACGACATGGCTGCCCGGCTGCGCGACGCGGCCTGCGACCACGCCGGCCACGCCGAGCGCGGCGACCCAGGCGTCCATGGCATGGGCCAGCCAGTCGTCGTAGCGCAGCACCGCGAAGCCGCCGGCGCCCCAGCGCGGACCCCAGGAGTTCTGGATCACGAAGCCGTCGCGGTTGAAGCCGACCAGCGCGAAGGCATGGCCGTTAATGCCCTCGACGCGGCCGTCCCAGTCGATCACCGGCAGGTCGGCATGGCCTTTGGGCGTGCGCACCCGCGTACCCCGCGGCACCCCGGCCCAGCCGCCATGCGTGAACGCCGACACATAGACCGCGCCGACCTCCTGGATCGCCGCCTGCAGATCGGTGATCGAGTCCAGCGCGACGCGGAAGTACACGCCCAGCGGCGTCTGCGCGGCCCGGTCCGCGTAGCCGAAGCGCGGTGCGCCGGCCTCGTAGGCCCAGTCGGGTTCGTCGCAGACGCCGTGGTTGAACCAGCCCTTCAGGGCGCCGCGGCAGCTGGAGCCCTCGTAGTCCTCGCCGTCGTACTCGTCGTAGCGTCGCGCCAGCGTGTAGAGCATGCGCGAGCTGACCGAATGCGGCGGCGGTTGCTGCTCGCTCTCATAGGCCTTGCGCCAGCGCAGGTAGTTGACGACGCCGGCCAGGCCGAAGCCGGTGCAGGCACCCTCCTGGCCCTGATCGAGGATCAGCCCGGCCCGCGTGTAGGCCGGCAGCCAGTCGCGCACCTGGGTGTCGCTGGGGAAGCGGTCGCGCAGATTGACCGGCGGCGGCAGGTAGGGGCGGTCGCGCAGGTCGGGCGCGTCGCGGCGCGCGGTCAGCGGCGGCGTCGCCGGCTTGCGGCGGCCGCGCGCGGCGGCCTGGGTGGCCGTTTGACCGGCCAGCACCTGCGGCGCAGCCTGGCCCTTGGTGATGACGTCGGCGAAGCGCTCCAGGCCGTGGCTGCCGCCGTTGACCAGACGGCGTGCTGCCCGCAGCTCGTCGGCGGCCAGCGCGCTGCGCATGGGCTCGGCCTTGTCGCCGAGGAAGCAGGCGAGCAGCAACGCGGCGACCTCGGGCGCATTGGCCAGCTCGGGTTCGGCGAGCAGCGGCAGGCCCAACTTTTGCCCATAGCGGCGGTAGTTGTCGCGCCCGGTCAGCTGCACGAAGCCGCGGCCCTTGAAGCGCGCGCCGTCGCCGCTGTCGGTGTTGCCGACCCGCCTGCCGGGACCGGTGCCTGGCTCGTAGGCGCTGAAGGCCGGCTGGCCGGGCAGGGTGTTGAACTGCGAGGGCAGCTCGGAGATCGGCACGAAGCCCTCGGTCTCGGCACGTATGGTGCCGAGCGCGGCGAGCAGCATCGGGCGGTCGGCCAGCTGGAGCGCGGCCATCGCCGCCTCCACATAGGGCAGGTAGCGCTCGACATTGGCCGGCTTGGTGGCCGGGAACAGCGGGCGCACCGCGGCCAACTGCATCGGGTAGCCGGGCCGGGGCAGCGGGAGCAGGCCGAGCAGGGCCTGGCAGCGCGGGCCGGCGACGCCGTCGGCGAGCAGGCCGACGCCGGCCTGCCAGCGGCGCAGCGCGGCGTCGGTGAGCGCGTCGAAGGCGTCGCCGCCGGCCAGGCCGGGGAACTCGTCGGCCGCCGGGCCGAGCGCGCGGACCAGAGCCTTGCGCAGCGCGGCGACGGCCTCGCCCCGGTGGTTGCGGATCATCAGCAGCATGGGAGCACCCTCCTGGCAAGCGCCGCAGTCTGCCGCGAACGCCGACCGGCGTGGTCCCCATCTTGGGGATGGTGTTCGGACGCTGCACGCGCATCCAGGGGATGCCGGCCTTCCAGAATGCGTTAGCGTGCCCCATCGCGCCTTGCCGCCCACCCATGTCCGCCACCGCCCTAGACCTCGATGTGCTCTGGCTGCAGCGCCAGCTGCAGCAGGCCGAGAACGAGCCCGATGCTGCCGAGGCCCAACTGGCCGCGGTGGCCTCGCGCTGGCAGGCCTGCGAGGCGCCCAGCCGCTGGGCTGTGGAGCTTGGCCTGCTGGTGCTGGAGCTGCTGCAGCGCCTATGGCGCCATGCTGACGCCGACGCGCTGTGCCCGCGTGTGCGCGACTGGGCCACGGCCTGCGGCGATCCGCTGCAGCAGGCCCGCGCCGAGGCGCAGCAGGTCAATCTCGACGTGCGCTTCGCGCGCATCGACACGGCGCTGGACGCACTCGACCGGCTGGCTGCGCTGCCGGCCTCGCGCGACGAGGCCACGCAGCGCGCGCTGCATGCGCTGAGCCTGGGGCGGGTGCTGCAGGCCCAGGCGGCCTATGAGCGGGCGATCGCCTGCAATCTGGAGGTGTTGCGCGGCGGCCGGCTGCCGCGGCTGGAGGCCTTGATCTGGCTGCGCGTCGCCCATTGCCAGCGCGCGCTGGGTCGGCCGCAGCAGGATCTGGAAGCCTTGCAGCGCTCGGCCGATCGGGCGTTGGCGCTGCGTGACCATGCCTCGGCCTGCAATGCGCTGACGGGTGTCGCCGAGCGCCTGATTCAGGCCGGCGACGGTGCGGCCGCCCGTGCCGTGCTGGCGCAGGCCGAGGCCCTGCTGGCGCGCGTGCCGGCCCGACGGGCGCAACTGCAGGGCGAGCTGCAGGCCGCCCGTGCGCACCTGGAGGCGGCGGACGGCGACTGGGCCGGCGCTGCAGCCCGGATGGCCGCGGTGATCGAGACCAAGCGCGAGATCAGCACCCGCGCGCAGACCGCGCGCCGCCTGCGCGACCTGGCGCCCTGGCAGTTGCGCGCCGGCCAGGGCGAACAGGCCCTGGCCACGCTGCAGCAGGCCCAGCAGTTGGAGCAGGAGCAACAGCGCGAGGCGCAGGCCCAGCAGCTGCAGCTCAAGGCCGAGCGCCTGGAGCGCGAGCATGCGCGTCTGGCCCAGCAGCGCGCCGAGCAGCATGCCGACGAGCTTGAGCAGGCCAACCGCGCGCTGCAGGATTCGCTGGCCCTGCAGCGCCAGTTGCTCGATCAACTGGTGGCCAGCAGCCGCCAGGTCGCGATGGGCTCGCTGATGGCCGGCCTGGCGCATGAGCTGAACACGCCGCTGGGCACCGCACTGACGGCGGTCAGCACCGCCGGGGATCGCGCCGCCGGGGCCTTGCAAGGCCTGCAGCAGGGCCGGCTGCGGCGCAGCAGCCTGCAGGCCGATCTGCAGCTGTGGCGCGAGAGCAGCGAGCTGGCGCTGCGCAGCCTGGAGCGCATGGCGGCGCTGGTGCATGGCTTCATGGGCCTGGATCCGGTGGCGCTGGTGTCGCCGCCACGGCCGCTGCAGCTGGAGGAGTTGGCCCAGCAGGCCTGGCAGCGCGCGGTGCCGCCGGAGTCCGGCCTGCGCCTGACCCTGCTCGGCGACGCGCCTGCGGAGCCGGTCTGGGCCTGCGCCGACAGCCTGCTCGCGGTGCTGGTCGAGCTGTTCGCCAACGTGCATCGCCACGCCGGCGCGACCGAGGTGCGGCTCAGGCTGCAGCGCCGCCGCGGCGGTCTCTGCCTGCAGGTGCAGGACGATGGCCGCGGCATCGCGGCCGAACTGCTGCCGCGCATCTTCGACCCCTATGTGTCGACGCAGTTCGGCCAGGGCCGCAGCGGCCTGGGTCTGTTCATCGCCCAGGGCCTGGTGAGCACGCGCCTGCGCGGCGCGCTGCGCGCCGAGAGCCGGTCGGGCCAGGGTGCCTGCTTCGAGATCGACTGGCCGCAGCCCGAGCCCGCAGGCTCCTAGACCCGCAGCAGCCCGCGGAAGCCGCGCGCCGCGTAGTACGACTGCGCCCCGTTGTGGTAGGTGAACACCCGGCCGTAGCGGCGGTCGCAGAACAGCGCGCCGCCGAGCGCGCGCAGCTCCACGGGCGTGGCCACCCAGCTGGAGGTCTTGGTGTCGAACTCGCCGAGTTCCTGCAGCGCCCGGTACTGCGCCTCGTCGAGCAGCTCGATGCCCATGGCTGCCGCCGTCTGCACCGCGCTGCCCTCGGGCTTGTGCTCCTTGCGAGCGGCAAGCGCCTCGTCGTCGAAGCAGAGGCTGCGGCGGCCGCTCGGGCTCTCGGCCGCGCAGTCGCAGAACCGATAGGTGCCGCTGGCTGCGTCCTGGCCGATCACGTCGGGCTCGCCGCCGCTGGCTTCCATGGCGGCCAGCGCGGCGAGCGCCGCCGGGCTGGCCTGCAGCCGGGCGAGCACCGACGCCCAGTCCAGGCCCGGGTGCCGCTGCGGGTGCTGCTCGAAGCGCTGCTGCAGGGTGTGCAGCAGCGGGTGCGGGTGGGCGGCTTTCTTCATGATGGGGCGTTGCGCATGGACGGGGCGACCGAGCTTAGCCGGCCGGTCTTTGCGTCCTTCATCGGACGAACTGAAGACCCTGTGCGGGCGCGCCGGCGGTTGATCGCTCAGGCGGCGGCCGTGCCCTGGTAGGCGCGCAGGCGCTCCAGCTCCAGCACGCGCACGCCGCCGTACTCGACGCGAATCAGCTCCGCGTCCTGCAGGCGCTGCAGGGCGAGATTGGTGCGCTGGCGCGACAGGCCGACCAGATAGGCCAGCTCCTGCTGGGTGATGCGCAGCAGCGTGCCGACGCCCGGATAGAGCACCGGGTGGAATAGCGCGGCGAGATTGCGCGCGACGCGCTGGTCGGGGTCGGTGGCCCGATCGGTCTCGCGAGCGGCGATGAACTGGCCGAGGCGCTCGTTGAGCTGGCTCAGCACATAGCGGTTGAAGGCGATCGATTGCGACAGCAGGATCTCGAACTGCGCGATCGGCAGGCCGGCCACGCGGGAACGGCGCAGCGCCTGGATGTTGTAGCGATAGGGCTCGCGCTTGAGCAGCGTGCCTTCGCCGAACCAGGCGCCGGGCGGGATGCCGGTGTAGGTCAGGGCCGGACCGCCGCTGGTCTCGTCGTTGCTCATCTTGAGCAGGCCGTCGACGACGCCGAACCAGTAATTGGCCGGCTTGCCGATGCGGCAGATGCGCTCGCCGGGCTCGGCCTGGCCGACCAGCAGGTGCTGGGCGACCATGGCCTGTTCGCCAGGGCCGAGCAAGGTCCACCAGTTGATACTGGCGAGCTCTTCAGAAGTTGCGGGGCGCGCTCGGTCGCGCAGGGCAGGGCGTTGGATTTCGGTCATCACGAAGCAAGGGTTAGCAGGCGGCGTGCCTGCTATCGGGTAAGTCCGGGTCACGGTAAACCCGGACTTTGTCGTTGTAGTGACAGGCAGATGTCAAAGGGGCTTTCAGAATGTGCCCCACTTTGGAGCCAAGCGCCCCAGCACGGGGCGGAGACGCAATGGCGACAGCTGGTGGATCGGGCGTGAAGACCTTCCCGCAATGGCTGCTGCTGCACGCGCAGCAGCGTCCGGACGCGCCGGCGCTGCGCGAGAAGGCCTTCGGCATCTGGCAGACCCTCAGCTGGGCCGAACTGCAGGCGATGGTCGGCGCGCTGGCCCAGGGCCTGCACACTGCCGGCCTGCGCCCGGGCCAGCATTTGCTGGTGGTCGGCGAGAACCGGCCGAGACTGTACGCGGCGATGCTGGCCGCTCAGGTGCTGGGCGCGGTGCCGGTGCCGCTCTACCAGGACGCGGTGGCCGCCGAGTTCGAGTACCCGCTGCAACTGGCCGAGGTGGCGCACGCGGTGGTCGAGGACCAGGAGCAACTGGACAAACTCGTCGAGGTGCGGCCGAACTGCCCGCTGCTGCAGCATGTCTGGGTGGACGACCCGCGAGGCCTGCGCCATTACCGCGAGCCCGGCCTGGAGTTGCTGGATGCGCTGGTGGAACGCGGCGCGGCGCGGCACGCGGCCGAACCGGGTTGGCTGCCGGCCCGGGTGGCAGAGCGCTCGGCCGACGAGGTGGCGGCGCTCTTCTTCACCAGCGGCACCACCGGCAAGCCCAAGGGCGTGGTGCACACGCATGCCTCGCTGGCCGACCGCGCGGCAGCCGGGCAGCGCTTCGACAAGCTGCTTCCCGAGGACGAGGTGCTGGCCTACCTGCCGCCGGCCTGGATCGGGCAGAACATCTTTTCCTTCGCGCAGTGGCTGGTGGTCGGCTACGTGGTCAATTGCCCGGAGAGTCCGGCCACGGTGGCCATCGACCTGAAGGAGATCGGGCCCAGCTACTACTTCGCGCCGCCGCGCGTCTTCGAGGGCCTGCTGACCAGCGTCACCATCCGCATGGAGGACGCCGCGGCCCCCAAGCGCTGGCTGTATGCGAAGTGCATGGACTGGGCACGTGCCATCGGCCCGCGGCGCATGGCCGGGCAGGCGCTGCCGCTGGGCGATCGGCTGCGCTATGCGCTGGGCGATCTGCTGATCTACGCGCCGCTGCGCAACGCGCTGGGCCTGTCCCGCGTGCGCGTCGCCTACACGGCGGGCGAGGCCATCGGCCCGGACCTCTTCATCTTCTTCCGCGCCATTGGCGTGAACCTGAAGCAGCTTTACGGCAGCACCGAGACCGCGGTCTTCGTGTGCCTGCAGCCCGACCACGAGGTGAAGGCCGACACCGTCGGCGTGCCCATCGAGGGCGTGGAGATCAAGGTCGACGAGGCGGGCGAGCTCTGGGTGCGCTCGGCCGGCCTGCTTCGCGGCTATTTCAAGAACCCCGAGGCGACGGCCGAGGTGCTGAGCCCTGACGGCTGGTACCGCACCGGCGACGCCGGCTTCCTCGACGCGAGTGGTCATCTGAAGATCATCGACCGCGCGAAGGATGTGGGCCGTCTGCTGGACGGCCAGCTGTTCGCGCCCAAGTACGTGGAGAACAAGCTGAAGTTCTTCCCCTATGTGAAAGAGGCGGTGGCCCTGGGCGACGGTCGCGAGCAGGTCTGCGCCCTGTTGAACATCGATTTCGACGCGGTCGGCAACTGGGCCGAGCGCCGTGGCCTGCCTTATGCCGGCTACGTGGACCTGGCCGGCAAGCCCGAGGTGCTGGAGCTGATGAAGGGCTGCGTCGAGCAGGTCAACGCCGACCTGGCGCGCGACGAGAAGCTGGCTGGCTGCCAGATCGGGCGCTTCCTGGTGCTGCACAAGGAACTGGATGCCGACGACGGGGAACTCACCCGCACCCGCAAGGTGCGGCGGGGGGCGATTGCCGAGAAGTACGAGGTGTTGATCGAGGCGCTGTACCGCGGTCGGTCGGTTCAGCATGTCGAGACGCAAGTGCGGTTCGAGGATGGGCGGATGGGGGTGGTGGCAGCGGATTTGCGGATTGTCGACAGCCGGGTGTTGCCTGCTGCGAAGGTTGCTGCATGAGCTCTTTCCTGCGCCGTTCGCTGCAGCCCGCGGGGATTCCGCCCCGGCAGGCGACCTCCTTTTCTTTGGCGCAGCAAAGAAAGGAACCCGCCTGTCGCGAATTCCCGGCAGGCTCTTGCGCCAAGCAAAAGCAAAGGCAAGTCGCCGCATGAGACCCCAGATCGGCCAAGTCGTTCTCGACGTGCAGAACATCAGCCTCAGCTTCGGAGGCGTGAAGGCCCTCACCGACATCAGCTTCGATGTCCGGCAGTCCGAACTGCGCGGCATCATTGGCCCGAACGGCGCCGGCAAGTCCTCGATGCTGAACTGCATCAACGGCGTCTACACCCCTCAGCAAGGCTCGATCACCTTGCAGGGCAAGACCTTCTCGCACATGAACCCGCGCCAGGTCGCCGAGATGGGCATCGCGCGCACCTTCCAGAACCTGGCGCTGTTCAAGGGCATGAGCGTGCTGGACAACCTGATGACCGGCCGCAATCTGCGCATGAAAACGGGGCTGCTGGCCCAGGCCTTGCATCTCGGTCCGGCGCGGCGCGAGGAGATTGCGCAGCGCGAGAAGGTGGAGCAGATCATCGATTTCCTGGAGATCCAGGCCTGGCGCAAGACCCCCGTGGGTCGCCTGCCCTATGGCCTGCAAAAGCGCGTGGACCTGGGCCGTGCGCTGGCCATGGAGCCGCAGCTTTTGCTGCTCGACGAGCCCATGGCCGGCATGAACCTGGAGGAGAAGCAGGACATGAGCCGCTTCATCCTCGACGTGAACGACGAGTTCGGCACCACCATCGTGCTTATCGAGCACGACATGGGCGTGGTCATGGACCTCTGCGACCGCGTCGTCGTGCTCGACTACGGCAAGAAGATCGGCGACGGCACGCCGGATGAAGTCCGTTCCAACGAAGACGTCATCCAGGCCTACCTGGGCACGGGGCACTGAGATGGCGTTTTTCCTCGAAACCCTGATCGGCGGCCTGATGAGCGGCATGCTCTATGCACTCATCGCACTGGGCTTCGTGCTGATCTACAAGGCCAGCGGCGTCTTCAATTTTGCGCAGGGTGCGATGGTGCTGTTCGCCGCCTTGGCGATGGCGCGTTTCGCCGAGTGGATTCCGAAGTGGACCGGCCTCGAAGGCAAGCTGCTCGTCAATCTGCTGGCTTTCGCCATGGCCTTCGCGCTGATGATCGTCTTCGCCTGGTGCGTGCAGCGCTGGGTCCTGGCCAAGCTGGTCAACCAGGAGCCGATCGCGCTCCTGATGGCGACGCTGGGCATTGCCTATTTCGTCGACGGCTTCGGCCAGACCCTGTTCGGCTCCGATATCTACAAGATCGACGTCGGCATGCCCAAGGACCCGGTCTTCCTGCTGGAGTCGGTCTTCGAGGGCGGCGTGCTGCTCAGCCAAGAGGACTTGATCGCCGCCGGCGTGGCCGCGCTGCTGGTCATCGCGCTTTCGCTCTTCTTCCAATTCACCGGCACCGGTCGGGCCTTGCGTGCGGTGGCCGACGACCACCAGGCCGCGCAGAGCATCGGCATTCCGCTAGGCCGCATCTGGGTCATCGTCTGGGCCGTCGCCGGCTTCGTGGCCCTGGTGGCCGGCGTCATCTGGGGCAGCAAGCTGGGCGTGCAGTTCTCCCTGTCGCTGGTGGCGCTGAAGGCATTGCCGGTGGTCATCCTCGGCGGGCTGACCTCGGTGCCGGGCGCCATCGTCGGTGGGCTCTTGATCGGCGTGGGTGAGAAGCTGTCGGAAATCTACCTCGGCCCGCATCTGGGCGGTGGCATCGAGATCTGGTTTGCCTATGTGCTGGCTCTTGTCTTCTTGCTGCTGAGGCCCCAGGGCCTCTTCGGCGAAAAGATCATCGATCGCGTTTAAGCCATGTTCTACCGAGAGAACGGCCAGTTCAAAACCAGCTACGCGGCGGATCAGCAGATCCTGCCCATCCGTCAGGACCGCATCGGTCTGGCGCTCATCCTGCTGTTCGCTTTCGTCGCCGTGCCCCTGCTGGCCGACGAGTACCTGCTGCGCGCCATCCTGCTGCCCTTCCTGATCCTCAGCCTGGCCGCCATCGGGCTCAACATCCTGGTGGGCTATTGCGGACAGATCTCGCTGGGCACGGGCGCCTTCATGGCGGTGGGCGCCTACGCCGCCTACAACTTCCATGCGCGCATTCCTGAACTGCCGCTGCTGGCCAGCCTGTTGCTCGGTGGCCTGTGCGCCACCGCGGTCGGCGTGGTCTTCGGCTTGCCGTCGCTGCGCATTCGCGGGCTGTACCTTGCGGTGGCCACGCTGGCGGCGCAGTTCTTCACCGACTGGGCCTTTCTGCGCATCCGCTGGTTCACGCTGAACAGCTCGTCCGGCTCGGTCAGCGTGGGGCCGCTGAGCTTCTTCGGTCTGCCCCTGGATGGCCCGGTGCAGCGCTATCTCTTCGTGCTGGGCTTTGTGGTCGTGTTTGCGCTGGTGGCCAAGAACCTGGTGCGCGGCCACATCGGCCGCTCCTGGATGGCGATGCGCGACATGGACGTGGCCGCGGCGGTGATCGGCATCCGTCCCATGCACGCCAAGCTCAGCGCCTTTGCGGTGAGCAGCTTCATCGTCGGCGTGGCCGGCGGGCTCTGGGGTTTCGTGCACCTGGGTGCCTGGGAGCCGGCGGCGTTCAGCATCGACCGCAGCTTCCAGCTGCTCTTCATCGTCATCATCGGCGGCCTCGGCAGCATCCTCGGCGCATTCCTCGGTGCCGCCTTCATCGTCGTGTTGCCCATCGTGCTGAACCAGGCCCTGCCGGCCCTGGGCGGCCTGTTCGGCTTGAGTGTGGACACGGCTCTGGTCAGCCACATCGAGACCATGGTCTTCGGTGCCCTGATCGTGTTCTTCCTGATCAAGGAGCCCCATGGCCTGGCGCGGCTGTGGAGCACGGCAAAAGAAAAACTGCGCCTCTGGCCCTTCCCCCATTGAAGACACCCCACCCCTAGGAGACGCCTGATGTTCACGAAGCTGATTGCAGTCGCCGCCGCGGCCCTGGCTGCCTCTTTGCTCACGACCGACTCCGCGCTGGCCCAGGCCAAGGCCAAGGAGCAGTTCTTTCCGGTGCTGGTCTATCGCACCGGCGCCTACGGCCCCAATGGCACGCCCTGGGCCAATGGCTTTGTGGACTACCTGAAGCTGATCAATGCCCAGGGTGGCGTGAACGGCGTGAAGATCAGCTTCGAGGAGTGCGAGTTCGGCTACGCGACCGATCGCGGCGTCGAGTGCTACGAGCGCCTGAAGGGCAAGAACGGCGGCGCCACCATGTTCCAGTCCCTGTCGACCGGCGTCACCTTCGCGCTGACCGAGAAGGCGGCGACCGACAAGATTCCGCTGATCACCGCCGGCTACGGCCGCAGCGAGAGTCAGGATGGCGGCGTGTTCAAGTGGAACTTCCCGCTGATCGGCAGCTACTGGCTGGCTGCCGATGTGCAGATCCAACACCTTGCGAAGAAGGAGGGCGGCTTCGACAAGCTCAAGGGCAAGAAGATCACCCTGGTCTACCACGACAGCCCCTTTGGCAAGGAAGCCATCCCGCTGCTGCAGGAGCGCAGCAAGATGCATGGCTTCGAACTGAACCTGATTCCGGTGCCGCACCCCGGTGTGGAGCAGAAGTCGGTCTGGCTGCAGATCCGCCGCGACCGGCCCGACCATGTGCTGCTCTGGGGCTGGGGCGTGATGAACACCACCAGCCTGAAGGAAGCCCAGGCCACCGGCTACCCGCGCGACAAGATGCTGGGCGTCTGGTGGGCCGGTGCCGAGCCCGATGTGAAGGACGTGGCCGAGGGCGCCAAGGGCTATTCGGCCCTGACCATGCAGCACGGCGTGCACCCGGATGCCAAGGTGGTCAAGGACATCCTGGCCCAGGTGCATGCCAAGGGCCAGGGCACCGGGCCGAAGGATGAAGTCGGGCAGGTGCTCTACATGCGCGGCCTGATCTCCTCGATGCTGGCCGTCGAGGGCGTGCGCCGTGCGCAGGAGCGCTTCGGCAAGGGCAAGGTGGTGACGGGCGAGCAGATGCGCTGGGGCCTGGAGAACCTGGCGCTGGACCAGAAGCGTCTCGACGCGATGGGCTTTGCGGGCGTGATGCGGCCGGTATCGACCTCCTGCCAGGACCACATGGGCTCGGCCTGGGCGCGGGTGCATACCTGGGATGGCGCGAAGTGGGTGTTCTCGTCCGACTGGTACCAGGCGGATGAGGCGATCTTGAAGCCGATGGTCAAGCAGGCGGCGGACAAGTACGCGAGCGAGAAGAAGCTGACGCGGAGGGCGCCGCAGGATTGCCAGTCTTGAGCGGGCTGTGATGGGCTTGTGCGTGTCGATGGAGCCCACCGGGATGTCCCCCCGGCAAGGGACCTCCTTTCTTTGCTGCGCCAAAGAAAGGAGGCAAAGAAAGGCGCTCAATGCCGGCCTCGCCCTAAGGGCGAAGGCCGAGGCGGTGCATTGCTCATACTCAGCCGGGCCCGTCAGTGCCCTTCCACAGCCTGGCATAGATCCGCCGGCCGGAAATACCGGCCGGACTTGGCAGCGAGGACCGGCACGGCCCAGCGGTGAACAACACAGCCCCAACGAGCGCGCTGGTTGGCGCTTCATTCATCGCAGCTCGGCTTCTTCAGTCCTCAGTGCCAAGTCCGATCCGTACCCGGGTCGGCGGTTAGCTCCTCCGGCCTTGGCAGCGCGCGGCACGGGCTCGTCTGCTTATGAGCGATGCACCGCGTCTCCGGCCGGCCTTAGGCCGCCGGAGGCATTGAGCGCCTTTCTTTGGTTCCTTTCTTTGGCGCAGCAAAGAAAGGAACTCGCCAGCCGGGGCGAAATCCCGGCGGGGTCTCTCTCATGACGACAGCCTCAACAAGCGCCCCCTTCCTCGACGTCAACGGCATCGAGGTCATCTACAACCACGTCATCCTGGTCCTCAAGGGCGTGTCCCTTCAGGTCATCGAAGGGAAGATCGTGGCCCTGCTCGGCGGCAATGGCGCCGGCAAAACCACCACCCTGCGCGCCGTCAGCAATCTGTTGCAAGGCGAACGCGGTGCCGTCACCAAGGGCCAGATCCTGCTGCGCGGCGAACGCATCGAGGCGCTCAGCCCGGCCCAGCTCGTGGCGCGCGGCGTGGTGCAGGTGATGGAGGGGCGCCATTGCTTCGCCCACCTCAGCATCGAGGAGAACCTGCTCACCGGCGCCTACTCGCGCAAGGACGGCAAGGCCGCCATTCAGGAATCGCTGGACAAGGTCTACAGCTACTTTCCGCGCCTGAAGACCCGACGCTCGGCCCAAGCCGCCTACACCTCCGGCGGCGAGCAGCAGATGTGCGCGATTGGCCGTGCGCTGATGGCCAAGCCCCGCATGGTGCTGCTCGACGAGCCCAGCATGGGCCTGGCGCCGCAGATCGTCGAGGAGGTTTTCAACATCGTGCGCGAGCTCAACCAGAAGGAGGGCACCACCTTCCTGCTGGCCGAGCAGAACACCACCATGGCGCTGCGCTATGCCGACCAGGGCTACATCCTGGAGAACGGCCGCGTGGTCATGGAGGGCACGGCGCAGGAGCTGGCGAGCAACGAGGATGTCAAAGAGTTCTACCTCGGCATGGGCGGGGGCGATCGCAGGAGCTTCCGCGACGTCAAGAGCTACAAGCGCAGGAAGCGGTGGCTGGCATGAGCGATGAGTCCTGGGGCTTTGCCCCGCCCCCCTTCAAGGCCGACGAGGCCTTGGTGCAGCTGCGCCGCAGCCTGCGCGATCTCGGCCTCGCCGAGCGCGGCAAAGGCTTCGAGTTCGAGGCCAAGCGGGCCTTGGAGATCGAAGCGCAGGAAGGCGCCATCGCGGTGAAGCTGGCCCGGCGCCTGATCCGCACGCCGGAGTTCGACGCGTTCACGATCAAGTCCGGTGCCGATCAGCGCAAGCTGCTGGACGAGCTGAAGAAGCGGCTGGCGCGCTGGAAGGACGAGGAATGAAGCATTTCGACGCGTTGGAGACCCGCGAGCCGGCGCTGCGTGAGGCGGCCCAGTTCGACCAACTGCAGTCCCAGTTGCTGCATGTGCAGGCGCATACCGCCTACGGTGCGGCCAGCTTTGCCGATCTGGATGTACGGCAGGTCAGCGACCGCGCCGCGCTGGCGCGTCTGCCGCTGCTGCGCAAGGCCGACATCCTGGCCCGCCAGCGCGACCCGCAATGGGATGCGCTGGGCGGCCTGGCTGCGGTCGGCTGGGGCGCCAAGGCGCCCGGCCATGGGCGCGCTGCCAAGGTCTTCCAGAGCCCCGGCCCGATTTACGAGCCCGAGGCGGCCTGCGCCGATCCTTGGCGCGTGGCGCGGGCGCTCTGGGCTGCCGGCGTGCGCAGCGGCGACCTCGTGCACAACAGCTTTTCCTACCACCTGACGCCGGCCGGCTCGATGCTGGAGTCCGCCTGCCTGGCGCTGGGCGCCACCGTGCTGCCGGCCGGCGTTGGCGCCACCGAGCAGCAGTTGCAGGCCATCCACGACCTGCAGCCGAGCGTCTATGTCGGCACGCCCAGCTTCCTGCGCATCCTGCTGGACAAGGGCGCGGCCAGCTTTCGCCGCGCGCTGGTCAGCGGCGAGGCGTTTCCGGTCAGCCTGCGCGACTGGTGCTTCGAACGCGGCGTGCTCGGCTACCAGGCCTACGCGACCGCCGACTGCGGCCTGATCGCCTACGAGACCGAGGCCCGCGACGGCTTGCTCGTCGACGAGGGCGTGATCGTCGAGATCGTGCAGCCGGGCAGCGGCGAGCCGGTGGAGCTCGGCGAAGTCGGCGAGGTCGTCGTCACGCGTCTGGACCCAGGCTATCCGCTGATCCGCTACGCCACCGGCGACCTGTCGGCGCAGATCCCGGGGCGCAGCGCCTGCGGGCGCAGCAATATGCGCCTGAAGGGCTGGCTGGGGCGGGCCGACCAGAGCGTCAAGGTGCGTGGCCTGTTCCTGCACGAGTCGCAGGCCCTGCAGTTGCGGGCGCGCCTGGCGCCGCATGCGCTGCGTTGCGTGGTCGATGGCGAAATGGCCCACGACCGCCTTGTCGTGCAGTTGCAGGGCGAGGCCGATGCGGCGCTGGCGCTGCAGGCCCAGGACGCGGTGCGCGAGCTGACCAAGCTGCGCGCCGAGGTGGTTTTCGTCGATGCGCTGCCGGCCGACGGCCGGCTCATCGAGGATCGTCGTTCGAGGGGCTGAGCGGCAGGCGCAGCACCAGCGCGGTGCCGCGCCCCGACTCCAGCCAGCCCTCGGGTGCCGGGCTGTGCAGGTTCAGGGTCGCGCCCAGGCGCTGCGCGCGCGTCTGCAGGCTGCGCAGGCCCTGGCCGCTGCGCAGCGGCTGCGGCAGGCCGCGGCCGTTGTCGATGAAGTACAGCACCAGCCAGGTCGCCCCCTCGGGCTCGAGCAGTTCGTTGCCGCTGGCGTCGTTCCATTGCGTGGCGATGATCAGGCGCGAGGGCTGGCCGTGGCGCAACGCGTTGCTCAGCGCTTCCTGCAGCCAGCGCACCAGCTCCAGACCGCCGCCGCCGCGCAGGCAGGCCAGCGCGCCGCTGGCGCGCACGCGCCAGTCCATGCCCACGTCGGCGGCGCGTAGCAGGCCCTCGACGCGCTGCCGCCAGCCGCCCAGCAGCACGCCGATATCGCCCTCGGTCTCCACCAGGCTGTCGACCGACAGGCGCATCTCCAGCAGGCATTCGTCGATCGCCTGCTGCAGCGCCGTCGGGTCCATCTGCGGCGCCGCGAGGCGCAGCTGCAGCAGGCGGGCGCCCAGGCCGTCGTGCAGATCCTGCAGCAGGCGGCGGCGCTGCTCGGCGGTGGCGCGTTCGCGCTCGGCCACCGCCTGTGCCTCGAAGGCCAGCTGCAGGGCCTGGCTGCGCTCGGCCAACTCGTCGCCGAGCTGGCGCTGCAGCGCCGCGTCGCGGCGCGCCGCATCGATGAAGTGCCGCTGCAGCAGCACCACCACCCAGAGCACCCAGCCCGCATAGGCCAGCGCATGGCTGTCCAGCACCGGGCGCTGCAGCAGCAGCGCTTGCAGGCTGATCCAGGCCCAGGTGCAGGCCGAGAAGCCGACCAACAGCGCGGTGCCCCAGGCGGCGCCGTCCTGCTGGCGGCGCAGCGCCTGCAGCGACAGGCCCCAGGCCAGCAGCAGCAGCAGCGCGCGGCTGCCCAGCGCCCACCAGGGCCAGGGATGGCCGAAGTTGGACCAGCTCCAGTTCAGCATCGCCGCGCTGCCGTCCAGCAGCAGGCCGAAGCCGAACAGGCCGATCAGCAGGCGGCGCAGGCCTTCGTTCCAGGCCTGCGCCAGTTGCGCGGCCAGCGCCACCAGCAGCACCTTGGCGGCGAGGTCGGCGATGTCCAGCAGCACCCGCCACCAGGGCGAGGGCAGCGGCGGCTGCAGCAACAGATAGGGGCTGAGCAGCAGCGCCAGCAGCGCGACATGGGCGGCGGCCAGCGCGTAGACCGGCTCGTTCCTGCGCACCCAGGCCACCAGGGCCAGGAACAGCGCCGCCATCACGCCGGCACCGGCGGTCAGCGCGCGCAGCATCTGCCAGCGCTGGCGGCTGCGGTCCTGGGCCTGCAACTGTTGCGGTGTGCCGAGCAGCGGTGCTTCGAGCACCGCACCGGCCGGACCCGGCGCGGCCAGGCGCAGCTGCAGGCGCTGGCCGGGCTCGCGGTGCAGGGCCGGCGGCAGGTCGACCAGCAGGCGGCGCAGGCCCAGCACCAGGCCCTCGGGTCCGAGGCTGCCCGGCGCCTCGGACTGCGCGAGCAGCAGGCCGTCCAGATAGGCGGCGAGCCCGGGTCGATAGCTCAGCAGCAGCTGCGAGGCCGCGGAATCGCCATCGGCATCGGGGGCCGGCAGCTCGATCTCCAGCCACAGCGCGCCGCCATCGCGACGGCGCAGCGGCAGCGGCTGGGGCAGTGCGGTGGACAGGCCGGGGGGCGGTTCGAGCTCGTCGCTGACCAGCAGGCGCGCCTGGTCGAGCTTCAGTGCCGGCACCTGCCGACCGGCCAGCGGCGGCGTGAGCTGCACCAGCAGCAAGGCCAGCAGCGGCAGCAGCAGGGCCAAGCCCAGCCGCCATAGCGACTGCATGCCGGTGCTGCCTGCGGTGTTCACCGGCGGCGGTCTTCGCGACGCAGGATGAACTGTCCGACCTGCTCGGCCAGGCGCTGGGCCTGTTCGCGCAGCGACTCCGCGGCCGCTGCCGACTGCTCGACCAAGGCCGCGTTCTGCTGCGTCGCGACGTCCAACTCGCCCACCGTGCCCTGGACCTGCTCGACCGCGGCGCGCTGCTGCTGGCTTTGCGCGGCGATGCCGCCGACCTGGCCGCTGAGCTGCTGCACGCCCTGCACCACTTCGGCGATCGCCCCACCGGCGGTCTCGACCAGCTGGCGGCCGCTTTCGACCTGTTCGCTGGAGCGCGCGATCAGCGCCTTGATCTCGCGCGCCGCTTCGGCCGAGCGCTGCGCCAGCTGGCGCACCTCGCTGGCCACCACCGCGAAGCCGCGTCCGGCCTCGCCGGCGCGGGCGGCCTCGACGGCCGCGTTCAGCGCCAGGATATTGGTCTGGAACGCGATGCCGTCGATGGTGCCGATGATGTCGTGGATGCGCCGGCTGCCCTCCTCGATGGCCTGCATGGTCTGCACCACCTGGCGGACCTGCTGGCCGCCTTGCTCGGCCTGCTCGCGGGTGCTGCGTGCCAGGCGGTCGGCGCTCGCGCTGGCTTCGCTGGCCTGACGCAGGCCCTCGGTGAGCTCGCGCACCGCCGAGGCGGCCTGCTGCAGCTGGGCGGCGCTGCGCTCGGTGCGCTGCGACAGGTCCTGGCTGCCGCTGGCGACCTCGCGGCTGGCGGTCTGCACCTCGTCGATGCTGACGCGCATATGGGTCAGCGTCTCGCGCAGCCGGGTCTGCATGCCGTCCAGGTGCTCGAGCAATTGGGCCAGCTCGTCGCGGCCCTCGCGCTCCATGCTGGAGCTGAGGTCGCCGCCGGCGATGCGCTGGGCGACGGTCTGCGCGCGACCCAGCGGGCGGCGGATCTGCTGGCCCAGGCGCCAGGCGGCCCAACTGCTGGCGGCCACCGCCAGCAGCGCGAGCGCCGCCAGGACCCAGAGCAGGCGCTGGCCGCGCAAGCGCAGCGCCTGCTGGGCCTCGTGGCTTTGCTGCAGCTGCTGCTCGAGCTTGGCCCGCTTGCTGCCCTCGGCGCTGGCCGCCAACTGGCCGAGCGCGCCGCGCTCCCGCTCGAACAGCGCGTCGACGGCGCCGGTCTGGTCGCGCAAGGACCAACTGGCCAGCAGCACGCTGAGGATCAGGAATGCAAGGGGAAGCGCAAAGGCCAGGCTCAGGCGACGGAACAGGGACAGCGACGAAAACATGCTCACGGGAATCAGGAAAACCGCAGCCCAGAGCATCCGCGCCGGCCGGCGGCCGGCGGCCCCGGGAATGCCCGCAGTCCAGCAGGCTGCGCGTGGCCCTCGAATACGGGCTGCAGGCTTTGCCCACAGCCCCGCCGGCTCCACCCACCCCGTTGCAAGGATCGAGACCATGACGCTGCTTTCCCGTCGACTGCTGCCGGCCGCATTGCTGCTGGCGGCATTGCCTCTGGCGCAGGCCCAGAACTACCCGAACGGCCCGATCACCCTGGTCGTGCCTTTCACCGCCGGCGGTCCGACCGACAAGGTCGCCCGCGATCTGGCGGAGGCCCTGCGCAAACCCCTGGGCCAGACCATCGTCGTCGACAACGTCGACGGCGCTGGCGGCACGCGCGGCGCGACCAAGGTCGCCAGGGCGCCGGCCGACGGCTACACCCTGCTGCTGCACCACATCGGCATGGCCACCGCGCCGGCCTTGTACCGCAACCTGCCCTACAAGATGCCGGACGACTTCGAGTACCTCGGCCTGGTCAACGAGGTGCCGATGACGCTGATCGCCAAGCCGGCAATGCCGGCGGCCAATTACGGCGAGCTGGTCAAGTGGCTGCAGGCCAATGAGCAGAAGGTGAATCTGGCCAACGCCGGCCTGGGCTCAGCCTCGCACCTCTGCGGCCTGCTGCTCAAGCAGAGCCTGAAGCTCGATCTGACGACCATCCCCTACCGCGGCACCGGCCCGGCCATGCAGGCCCTGGTCGGCAACCAGGTGGACCTGATGTGCGATCAGACCACGAACACCACCGGCCAGATCGCCGGCAACGCGGTCAAGGCCTATGCGGTGACCTCGCCGCAGCGCCTGAGCACGCCGGCCCTGGCCAAGCTGCCGACCCTGGACGAACTGGGTCTGAAGGGCTTCAACGTCAGCATCTGGCATGGCCTGTACGCGCCCAAGGGCACGCCCAAGGCCGTGGTCGACCGGGTTCAGGCCGCCTTGAAGGTGGCCCTGGCCGACCCCGAATTCCAGAAGCGCCAGGCCGATCTGGGCGCGGTGCTGGTGCACGATGCGCGCAATCAGCCGGTCGAGCACAAGCGCTTCGTCGAGGCCGAGATCGCCAAATGGGGACCGGTGATTCGCGCGGCCGGGCAGTACGCCGACTGATCCGGCGGCTGCGACCTGTCGGGCCGGTCGGGCCGGCCGCGCGGCTTGGCCCTTTTCAGGCCATCCGCAGCGGGATCGTCACCGGTCCGTCGTTGACCAGCTCCACCTGCATGTCGGCGGCGAAGATGCCGGCCGCCACCTGCGGGTGCAGTGCCCGCGCATCGGCGAGCAACTGCTCGTAGAGCGCGCGGGCCTGGTCCGGCGGCGCGGCGCCGCTGAAACTCGGCCGGTTGCCGCCGCTGCAGTCGGCGGCCAGCGTGAACTGGCTGACCAGCAGCAGGCCGCCGCCAATGTCCTGCAGGCTGCGGTTCATCTTGCCGGCCGCGTCGCTGAACACGCGCAGGCGCAGCAGCTTGGCCAGCAGCTTGCGGCCTGTCTCCGGCGTATCGGGCGGCTCGGCGCAGACCAGCACAAGCAGGCCGGGGCCGATCTCGCCGACCACCTCGCCGCCGACCCGTACGCGGGCATTGCGCACGCGCTGCAGCAGGGCTTGCATCAGAAGCGGCGACCGAAACCGAAGGTCAGCAGGCGTTCCTGCTTGGACTGGGCGACCGGCACGCGTTCGGTATAGCGCAGGCTCAGGCCGGCGTTGAAGGTCCAGCCGTTGGCAACGGCGGTGCTCAGGCTGGTGTCGAAACGCGCGCGCAGGCCGAGCTCGTCGTCGGCGGGCAGGATTTCGAGGCGCTGCTTGAGCTGCGCGGACTCGCCGAGCTGGTGGCTGGACTCCTCGCCGAGCAGCAGGCTGGCGCCGTCGCGGCGGCTGCCGTCGGTGAAGCGGGTCTGGCCCCAGCCGACACCGGCGTAGACCTTGAACTGGTCGCGCTCGCCGCGGAGCAGATGCCCGCCGGCGCCGCCGCTGAGGTCGGCGCGTGCCTTCACGCCGGCGCTGCGTTGGGTCTCGCCCTCGGCGCCGACGAAACCGTACCAGCGCGTGTCGATATTGCGCTCGTAGCGGCCGCCAACGCGCAGCAGGTCGTCGGTGCGTTCGCGCGCGCCGTCGACACGGCTGCTGCCGTAGTTGGCGAGCAGGCGCAGATCGAAGCGATCCACCTCGGTGCGGCGCACGCCCTGGGCCCGCGTGTTCAGGCTTTGCGTGCTGTTGGTGCCGGAGGCGATCGCGCCTCCGAGGCTGACTTCGCCGTGCCAGAGGCCGTCGGCGGGCTCGTTGGCCTGGGCCGCGCTGCCGAGCAGCGCGCCGCAAGCCATCAGGAGAACAAGGCTTCGCATCCGGCGGAGTATCGGCAATGCGCCCCAACCCCTGCCGGGCTGGGGTCGGATGCGCTCCCTAGAATCGCTGGCGTTTTCCTAGAGGCTCCCCATGCAGGCCCCCGACATCTCCCATATCGCGCCGCGCGACAAGGCGGAAATCCTCAGCCAGGCGCTGCCCTACATCCAGCGCTTCCATGGCAAGACCGTGGTCATCAAGTACGGCGGCAACGCCATGACCGACCCGGCGCTGCAGCAGGATTTCGCCGAGGACGTGGTGCTGCTGAAGCTGGTCGGCCTGAACCCGGTGGTGGTGCATGGCGGCGGCCCGCAGATCGAGAACGCACTGAACAAGCTGGGCAAGAAGGGCCACTTCATCCAGGGCATGCGCGTCACTGACGACGAGACCATGTCGGTCGTCGAATGGGTGCTGGCCGGCGAGGTGCAGCAGGACATCGTGGGCCTGATCAACCAGGCCGGCGGCAAGGCCGTGGGCCTGACGGGACGCGACGGCGCCATGATCCGCGCCAAGAAGCTGAAGATGGTCGACAACAAGGACCCGAGCATCGAGCACGATGTGGGCGCCGTGGGCGACATCGAATCCATCGACCCGTCCGTGGTCAAGGCCCTGCAGGACGACGCCTTCATCCCGGTCATCTCGCCCCTGGGTTTCGGCAAGCAGAACGAGAGCTACAACATCAATGCCGATGTGGTGGCCGGCAAGCTGGCCGAGGTGCTGAAGGCCGAGAAGCTGGTGCTGCTGACCAACACGCCGGGCGTGCTGGACAAGGCCGGCAATCTGCTCACCGATCTGACGCCGCGCCGCATCGACGAGCTGGTCGAAGACGGCACCCTGAGCGGCGGCATGCTGCCCAAGATCGCCTCGGCCCTCGATGCGGCGCGCGCCGGCGTGAACGCCGTGCACATCATCGACGGCCGCGTGCCGCACGCGCTGCTGCTGGAGGTGCTGAGCGATCAGGCCTACGGCACGATGATCCGCAGCAAGTGAATTCGGAAGAGTCACTCGCCAAGATCGCCCGCCTGCTGGAGCAGTTGGTCGAAGCCCCCAAGCTGCACACGCCCGATTGGAGCCTGGCCCAGGCCTGGCGTCTGCGCCAGCAGCCGCTGCGCCTGGAGGCGATCCGCCACACCAGCAGCCTGCGCTTCGACGAGCTGAAGGAAATTGACGCGCAGAAGGCGCGCTTCCGGCGCAATCTCGAAGCCTTTGTGCAGGGCAGGGCGGCCAACCATGTGCTGCTCAGCGGTTCGCGCGGCACGGGCAAAAGCTCGCTGGTGAAGGCGGCGCTGAACGAGTGGCCGCAGCTGCGGTTGATCGAGCTGGCGAAGACGGACCTGAGCGAACTGGGCCGGCTCTCGGAGCTGGTGGCTGGCCGGCCCGAGCGCTTCCTGGTCTTCTGCGATGACCTGAGCTTCAGTAGCGACGAGATCGGCTACCAGGCGCTCAAGAGCGTGCTCGACGGCAGTGCGGCCACGCCGGCCGACAACCTGCTGATCGTGGCCACCAGCAACCGCCGGCATCTGATGCCGGAGCCGATCAAGGACAACCTCGACACCGTCAAGATGCCGGGCGGCGAGATCCACCCGGGCGAGGCCATCGAGGAAAAGATCTCGCTGTCCGAACGCTTCGGCCTGTGGATCAGCTTCTACCCCTTTGGCCAGGACGAGTACCTGGCCATCGTGGACGTCTGGCTGCGGCATTTCGGCGTCGAACCCAGCGAGTCCCTGCGCAGCCAGGCCCTGGTCTGGGCGCTGGAGCGCGGTTCGCGCTCGGGCCGTGTGGCCCATCAATTCGCCCGCGACATCGCAGGCCGTTCCGATGTCTGAGAAAAAGACCACCGAGGTCGCCGTCGGCGTGCTGCGCCGGGGCGACGCGTATTTGCTGACCAGCCGCCCGCCCGGCAAGGTCTACCCCGGCCACTGGGAGTTCCCGGGCGGCAAGTTCGAGCCCGGCGAGGACGCCGACGCGGCCCTGCGCCGCGAGCTGCACGAGGAGCTGGGCATCACCATTGGCGCGACCACCCCTTGGCGCATCGAGGTGATGGACTACCCGCATGCCACCGTGCGCCTGCACTTTCTGACCGTGCGCGAATGGGCCGGCGAGCTGCAGATGAAGGAAGGCCAGAAGATGGCCTGGCAGCACCTGCCGGCCACGGTGTGGCCGGTGTTGCCCGGCACCCTGCCGGTGCTGGGCTGGCTGGCCGAGGAGGCGGGTTTCAAGGGCGAAACGCACACGCACAGGCCGGCCACGCCGCCGGCCTGGCTGGATGCCGTGCGCTGGGACGAGCGCGGCCTGGTGCCGGCGATCGCCCAGGAGGTGGGCAGCAACGACGTGCTGATGGTCGCCTGGATGAACCGCGAGGCCTTGCTGGAAACCTGGGCGCGCGGCCAGGCGGTGTACTGGAGCCGCAGCCGCAACAAGCTCTGGCACAAGGGCGAGGAAAGCGGCCATGTGCAGACCCTGCACGACATTCGCCTGGACTGCGATCAGGATGTGATCCTGCTGAAGGTGACGCAGCACCATGGCGTGGCCTGCCACACCGGCCGGCATTCCTGCTTCTACCTGCAGCTGGACGGCGAGGCCTGGAATCCGGTTGAGGCTGTGCGGGTCGACCCGGAGCATGTCTACAAATGAACGACGACATCCTGCGGCGCATCGCCGACACGATTGAGGAGCGCCGGGCCGCGGGCGACGCGTCGGCCAGCTATGTCGCCAAGCTCCAGGCCAAGGGCCTGGACGCGATGCTGAAGAAGGTCGGCGAGGAAGCCACCGAGTTCGTCATGGCGGCCAAAGACGGCGACCGCGACAAGCTGGTCTACGAGGCCGCAGATCTCTGGTTCCACACGCTGCTGGCGCTGGCCGATTTCGGCCTGCGGCCCGAAGCGGTGCTGACCGAGCTGGCGCGCCGGGAGGGCCTGTCGGGCCTGGAAGAATTCGCATCTCGAAGCAAGGAGTGACGATGGAACAAGCGCAAGTGGTGCTGAGCCCCGAGCAGGAGCAGAGCCTGCACACGGTCAGCACGATCAGCTACATCCTGCACCTGATCGTTGCCGTCGGCGCCGTGCTGCCGACCTTCCAGCCTAGCGTGCTGCTGCTGCTGGTCGCCATCGTCATCGACCTGGTGAAGAAGGAGGACGCGCGCGGCAGCTGGCAGGAGAGCCATTTCAGTTTCCGGCTGAAGAGCGTTCTCTACGCCGGCCTGGCCTATCTGCTCACGGCACCGCTGTGGTTTCTGTTCCTGGTGCCCGGCTGGATCGCCTGGTTCATCGTTTCGCTCTGGTTCCTGTTCCGCATCATCAAGGGCTGGAGCGCCCTGTCGGCGCGTCGCGCCATCGAGGCCTGAGATGGACAACTGCATCTTCTGCAAGATCGCCGCCGGTCAGATTCCGAGCCACAAGGTCTATGAGGACGAGGCGCTGATCGCGTTCCACGACATCGCACCCTGGGCGCCGGTGCATGTCCTCATCGTGCCCAAGACGCATATCGAGAGCCATGCGCAGTTGGGCGACGAGCATGCGGCGCTGGCCGGCAGGATGATGGTGCTGGCCCCGAAGCTGATGCGCGAGCTCGGCGTCAGCGGCGGCTTTCGCACGGTAATCAACACCGGCCGCGACGGCGGACAGGAGGTCATGCACCTCCACATGCACGTCATGGGCGGTCCGCGCCCCTGGGCCAAGGGCTGAGCCCCGGCGGCGGTATCCACACCGCGGTCCTGGTTTGATGACATCGCCCTGACATTGGCGCGACCTAGAATCCCCACCTTCTTCAATCGGAGCATCGAATGGGCGGTTTGAGCATTTGGCACTGGCTGATCGTGCTGGTGGTGGTGGTGCTGGTCTTCGGCACCAAGAAGCTCAAGAACGTGGGCTCCGATCTGGGCTCGGCCGTGAAGGGCTTCAAGGACGGCATGAAGGACGGCGCAGCCGCCGCGGACGAGCCGCAGCAGCGCGTCGGCCAGAGCACGCCGGAGACCGTGGATGTGCAGGCCACCGAGAAAAAGTCGCAGTCCTGAAACCCGTTTCCCTGAGCCCGCGCCGTGCTTGATCTCGGACTGGACAAGCTCGCCCTGATCGGCGCGGTGGCGCTGATCGTCATCGGGCCCGAGAAGCTGCCCAAGGTGGCGCGCACCGTCGGCCATCTGCTGGGCAAGGCGCGGCGCTATGTGGCCGACGTCAAGGCCGAGGTCAATCGCTCCATGGAGATGGAGGAGCTGGCCAAGGTGCGCAAGCAGTTCGAGGACGCGGCGCAGGACATCGGAAGTTCGGTGCAGGGCGGCCTCAACGAGGCCCAGCAGGTTTTCGGCGAGGCCCAGCAGGCTTTCTCCGAACCCTATGACGCCGATGCCTACCAGACGCCGCTGACCGAGTACAGGCCACCGCGCAAGAACTGGCGGGTCAAGCGCAGCCGCACGCCGATGTGGTTCAAGCAGGCCTCCTCCGTGCGCCGCAACGTGCAATCCGGTGCCGCTCGCGTGGCTCGGTACAAACCCAAATCCCTGTGAGCGCCAAGCCCGATCCCGAGGACGAACTGGCCGGCACCGAGCAGCCCTTCGTCGAGCACCTGGTCGAGCTGCGCGACCGCATGATCCGCGCGCTGCTGGCGATCGGCGTCGGCTTCGGCCTGCTCTGCATCTGGCCCAGTCCCGGCGGCCTCTACGACTGGCTTGCGCTGCCGATGAGCCAAGCACTGCCCGGCGGCACCAAGCTGATCGCCACCGGCACCTTCGCGCCTTTCATGGTGCCGATCAAGATCACGCTGATGGGTGGCTTCCTGATCGCGCTGCCCTATGTGCTCTACCAGGTCTGGTCCTTCGTTGCGCCGGGCCTGTACTCGCACGAGAAGCGCTTTGTGCTGCCGCTGGTGGTCAGCTCCACGCTGCTGTTCTTCGTTGGCGTGGCTTTCTGCTACTTCCTGGTGCTGCCGGCGATGTCCAAATTCATCGTCGCCTTCGCCCCTCAGTCCATCCAGGTGGCGCCCGACATCGAGCAGTACTTCGGCACCGTGCTGACCCTGTTCATGGTGTTTGGCGTGGCCTTCGAGGTGCCGATCGCCGTCGTCGTGCTCGCCGTGCTCGGTGTCGTCAGCATCGAGAAGCTGCGCGAGTGGCGCGGCTATTTTGCGGTCGCGGCGATCATCGTCGCCGCGCTGGTCACGCCCCCCGACGTGATCTCGCAGCTCGCGCTCTTCGTGCCGATGTGCATCCTGTACGAGATCGGCATCTGGACCGCGGTGCTGTTCCGCCGCGGCCGTGACAAGGCCGCGACGGCGTCTAGCGATTCCTAGGCGGGCGCTGGCCCACGCGAGCCTTCAGGCGCAGCGCCTCGCCGCCGCGCTGCAGGCGCAGCTCGACCTCGCTGCCCGGCTTCAGTGCCGCCACCGCATTGAGCAGGGCCGGCGGGCTGTCGACCGCCACATCGCCGACTGCCAGCACCACATCGCCCGGTTTCACGCCCGCCTTCGCGGCCGGCGCGCCCTGCACCACGCCGCTGACCAGCACCCCCTTGAGGCCGGCCGGCAGGCGCAATGCCTCGACCAGCTCCTCGCTGAGCTCGCGGGTCTGCACGCCCATCCAGCCGCGCGACACGCGGCCTTCGGTCTTCAGCGCCTGCATGACCTCGGCGGCCATCTCCACGGGAATTGCGAAGCCCAGGCCCAGGCTGCCGCCGCCAGCGCGTGAGTAGATCGCCGAGTTGATGCCGACCAGGCGGCCCGCGGTGTCGACCAGCGCGCCGCCGGAATTGCCCGGGTTGATCGCCGCATCGGTCTGGATGAAGTTCTCGAACACATTGATGCCCAACTGGCCGCGCTGCAGCGCGCTGACGATGCCGGCGGTCACCGTTTGACCGACATCGAAGGGGTTGCCGATCGCCAGCACGGTGTCGCCGACCTGCAGCGCCCGCGACGCGCCGAGCTCGATCACCGGCAGGCGCTCGGCCAGCTTGGCGGGCAGCCTGAGCAGGGCCAGATCGGTCTCGGGATCGGTGCCGACCAGCTCGGCCTCGGCTTCGCGGCCGTCGCTGAGCCGCACCTCGATGCGCTGCGCGCCGTCGATCACATGGTGGTTGGTCAGTACATAGCCGTCGGCATCGACGATCACGCCCGAGCCCACGCCGCGGCGGTTCTCGCTCCAGGGATGGAACGGCGTGTCGCCACCGGCGCGGTTGCGGCCGCTGGTGCCGATGCTGACCACCGCTGGCGCGGCGCGGGCTGCGGCCTGGGCCAGCGGTGCGGCTGAGGCCGGCGGCGGGGGCGGCAGCGGCACGAGTGCTGGCACCGAGGCGGTGGTGGCGGCGATGGGCGCCCGTGCGCGCGGCAGCGGCAGCGGCAGCCATTCGGGCCTGAGGGTTTGCAGAACGAAGAGCGCGGCCAGGATGAGGGTGCAGGCCTGCGCGAAAATCAACCACAGCTTGCGCAGCATCGGGAGTCCTTGGAATGGCGGCAACCGCCGAGATCGAACACTACCTTAGCGAAGCCCTGGCGGTTTCGCAGTTCAAGGACTATGGCCCCAATGGCCTGCAGGTCGAGGGGCGGCCGGAGATCCGCCGGCTGGTCTGCGGGGTGACCGCCAGCCTGGCCCTGATCGAGGCCGCGGTGGCTGCCGGAGCCGATGCCATCCTCGTCCACCACGGTCTGTTCTGGCGCGGCCAGGACGGCCGGCTGACCGGCTGGATGCGCCGCCGCCTGGCGCCGCTGTTCGCGCACGACATCAATCTGTTCGCCTACCACCTGCCGCTGGACGCGCACCCGGCCTGGGGCAATAACGCCGGCCTGGGCGCGCGTTTCGGCTGGCTGGCCGACCGTCGCTTCGGCGAGCAGCAGCTGGGCTTCTGCGCGCCGCTGCCCGAGGCGCAGACACTGGCAGCGCTGCAGCAGCAGCTGGAGGCCGAGCTGGGCCGCGCGCTCACCGTGGCGCCCGGCGATGGCCGGCCGCTGCGTCGCGTCGCCTGGTGCACCGGCGGTGCCCAGGGCTATTTCGAGGCGGCGATCGCCGCCGGAGCCGATGTCTTCGTGACCGGCGAGATCAGCGAGCCGCAGGCGCATCTGGCGCGCGAGACCGGCGTCGCCTTCATCGCCGCCGGCCACCATGCCACCGAGCGCTATGGCGTGCAGTTGCTGGGTGCCCATCTGGCCGAACGCTTCGGCCTGGCGCAGCAGTTCATCGACCTGCCCAACCCGGCATGAGCGACACCCAGCCGCTGTTGCTGAGCATGGGCGATGCCGCCGGCATCGGCCCCGAGATCCTTGCCAAGGCGTGGCAAGCGCTTGGCGTGCCGGCGGTCGTCGTCGGCGATGCCGGCGTGATGCGGCGCGCGCTGCGCCAGCTCGGCATGGGCTTGCCGCTGGCCTTGCTGGAGCGCCCCGACGAGGTGCCGCCGCCCGGCGCGCTGGCGGTCTGGGAGCCGGACGGCATGCCCGGTGACTTGCTGGACGCCGGCCAGGGCCGTGTCGATGCACGCTGTGGCGCCGCGGCGGCGCGCTGCATCGAGGCCGCTGTCGCCGAGTTGCAGGCCGGGCGGGGCCGGGCGCTGGTCACCGCACCGATCCACAAGGAGGCGCTGCACGCGGCGGGCAGCCCCCATCCCGGCCATACGGAAATGCTGCAGGCCCTGGCCGGCGGCGCACCGGTGCGCATGATGCTGGCCAACGAGGAGCTGCGCGTCGTGTTGGTCACGGTCCATGTCGCACTGCGCGAGGCGATCGTGCAGGTGACGCGTGAGCGGGTGCTGCAGACCCTGCACATCGCCGACGCCGCGTTGCGCCGCGCCGGCCTGGCGCAGCCCCGGCTGGCGGTGGCCGGGCTGAATCCGCATGCCGGCGAGGGCGGACTGTTCGGCCGCGAGGAGATCGACGAGATCGCCCCGGCGGTCCGTGACGCCCGGGATGCGGGCATCGACGCGCAAGGGCCGTTCGCGCCGGACACGGTGTTCATGCGCGCGCGCCGCGGCGCCTTCGACGCGGTGATCGCGATGACCCATGACCATGGCCTGATCCCGGTCAAGTACCTGGGCCTGGACGAGGGCGTGAACATCACGCTGGGCCTGCCCTTCGTGCGCACCAGCCCGGATCACGGTACGGCCTTCGACATCGCGGGCCAGGGTCTGGCCGATCCGGCCAGCCTGCTGGCCGCCTGCCGCATGGCCTTGAAGCTGAGCGGCGGCGCCTGAGGCTCAGGCGCCCGGCGGCAGCAGCGAGGCCAGTTGCTGGCGCGCCCGCACGGTGGCGCGCTCCAGCAGGTGCGCGCTCTCGTAGGCGCGCAGGCGTTCGCTCTCGCAGAGCCGGCGCAGCATGCGCGCGGTCATCGTGACCGTCTTCGGGTGCTGCTCGCCCTCGGTGAAGATGAAGAAGCTGCGCTGTGCGCTGATGTGCGACAGCCGCATCTTGCGCCAGTTGCCTTCGATGTTCATGCGGTAGGCGCAGCCCAGCTCGAGGTGATCGAACAGCGCCGCGCCCTGGTTCGGGGCCGGCGCCTCGGGCGTGGGCAGGCCTTCGATGGCGATGTCCACCGCCTGCAACTGCGCCTCTTCGGTCTCGCCCAGCGGGATGTCGATCTCGCCGCTCCAGGCCACCTGGGCCTCGGCCACCAAACCCAGGTCCTGCGCCTCGGCCGGCGCGAACACCTGCTCCAGGTCGATGTCCAGCGCCGCCGTCGCACGTTGGGCCGTTGCCTCGTCGGGCACCGACAGGCCGAACGCGGCCTCGATGCGCTTGACGAGCAGGTTGTGATCCAGCGGCGACAGCGCCGGCGTCTTCAGCGACTCCGCATGCACCGGCAGCAGGTCGGCGAACAGCTGCTTGCGCACGGTCTCCGGGCTGTTGACCAGGTCCAGGCCCTGATTGACGCCGCGCACCATCACCGGCAGCTGGGTCAGGAAGTCGCGCCGGGCCGGCGAGCCGCCCTTGGGCAGCACCGACTGCGCCAGCTCCTTGCCCAGCCGGCGCATCTGCAGCTCCTGGGCCTCGCCGCCGTGCAAGGTGGCGTGCACGATCACCGGAGCCCAATCGCGGCTCAGGAAGCGGCGCAGGAACTCCGGCAGCGGCAGATCGGCGAGCAGCTTCTCCAGTTGCTGCGAGTACTGCAGCTGCTGGCGGGCCTGCGCCTCCTTGCGTTCGAGCAGTGCCGCGGCATCCTTGCCGGCCTGGCTGGCCGCGGCCAGCGCGGCCTGCTGCTGCTCGTTGACGAAGCTCTCCAGTGCGTCGAGCTGCTGGTCATAGAGTCTGACCTTGTCGAAGTCGCCGACGGCGATCTGTTCGACCAGCTCGGCGACGCGCTGCATGAAGCCGCGGCCCGGGTCGATGTTGAAGTCGTCGAAGGCGCAGGCCAGCGAGGCCAGGCGGTTGATGAAGCGGCGGACCGGGTGGTTGCGCTTGCTGAAGAAGCTGGTGTCGCCGAGCGCGGCGCGCAGCACCGGCAGCTGCAGGCGAGCGAGCAGGCGCGCCATCTGCGGCGGTACCTTGGGGTCGGCGAGGATGGCGTCGAACAGGCTGGCCACCACGTCGATGACCATGTGATCCAGCGGTGTCTGCGAGGCTTGGCGCAGCTCTTCGCGGTGCAGCGCGATCAGGTTCGGCGGCAAGGCCAGCGGCAGGCCGGTGTCGGCGACGCCGATCTCCGGCAGCAGCGCGACGCCGGGCGCTGGCGCGCTGGCCACGCTGAGCTGGCGCAGCAGGCTCATCATGCCGACATCGACCTGGCCGAGCAGGCCGGGCAGCGGTCGACCGCCACCCATGCCCATCATGCCGCCCATGCCTGCGATGCCCTGCATCGCCCCGGCACCCAGAGCGGCCGCCATGCCTCCCGGGGCCATGCCGGCCGCTGGCCCGAGCGCCCCCGGCGCCGTGTTGCCGGTTGCGCCAGCGGCACCGCTGCCGCGGTTGCCGACCTCGCTGGCCACCGGCCGCAGCGCCTGCGCGCGCAGGCCGCGTTGTTTGAAGGTCTGGGCGACGTCGGCGTAGTAGGCCGGCATCAACGGTGCCAGCGCGCGCGTCAGTTCCTCGCTCAGGGTCTGGCGCAGCGAGCTCTGGTCGGTCAGCGCGTCGACCGCTGCCAACAGCGCGCGCGCGACGAGTTCAGGTCGCAGCGGGTTGCGATCCGGGCCGGCCTCCTCGTCGCGCAGCAGGGCGCCGGTGAAGGCCTCCTGCTCGCGCAGCTCCCATTCGGCGCCATGGGCCAGGGCCTTGCCGATGCGGTCGGCGACGACCAGCGCGTCGACCGCGGAGTCGTCGACCAGGGACAGTTCGCCCCAGTTCGTGGTGGCTGCGCTGCTGGCCGGCTTGTCGGCCTGGCGCTGCCATTCGCGGCGCAGCGCGGCGTCGAACTGGGCGACGCTGGACGACTGTTGCTGGCGCAGCAGGCCCTGGGTGAGCAGCAGTTCGTCGCGTCGTGCCGCCTTCAGCGCCGACATGGCCAACTGGCCGGTCGACTCGACCGTCTTGCCGATTGCGAGATCGAAGGCCAGGCAGAGTTGCTGCAGGCAATGTTGGAGCAGGGGGTCCAGGGGCGACGGAACGGACATCGATCTTGGGCGGTCGGTACGGGCAGGCGCTGCAGAGCAAAGAGAAAGGCGGCGCCAGGGGCGCCGCCGGACATCATGCCTGAGCCGCGCGGACTTCGCCGCGTGGCGGGCAAGGGCTTAGCGCTTCAGGCTGTCGCGGATCTCGCGCAGCAGCAGCACATCTTCCGGCGTGGGCGGCGGGGCGGTCGGTGCCGGCGGCGGCGGCGGCGGGGCTTCGCGTTTCAGGCGGTTGATCTGCTTGATCATCAGGAAGATCACGAAGGCCAGGATGATGAAGTTCAGCAGCACGGTCAGGAAGCTGCCGTAGGCGAGCACCGCACCGGCCTTCTTCGCCTCGACCAGGGTGTCGGCGGTCTGGCCCGACAGCGGGATGAAGTAGTTCGTGAAGTCCAGCCCGCCGACGACCTTGCCGACCAGGGGCATGATGACGTCGCCAACCATCGAGTCGACGATCTTGCCGAAGGCGCCGCCGATGATCACGCCGACCGCCAGGTCCATGACATTGCCCTTGACGGCAAATTCCTTGAATTCCGAGAAAAAGCCCATGCGGCCGCTCCTGCAAAGTAAGACGGGGCAATTCTGTCGGCTCCTCCTGCGGCGCCGCTGGCGACTTTCCCCAAGACGGCGTTCGCAGCGCCCTTGATGCCTGCCGCTAGAATGCTGGATGCTTCAAAACCATAAGAACGCCTGAGGATGCCCATGAGCCATTCACAAGCTGATAGCCAAGTCGACAACAGCAAGCGCACCTGGCTGATCGCCACCGGTTGCGCCGGTGCAGTGGGTGGTGCGGTCGTCGCCGTGCCCTTCGTGAGCACCTTCAAGCCTTCTGAACGCGCGCTCGCGGCCGGTGCCGCGGTCGAGGTGGACATCTCCAGCCTGAAGCCCGGCGAGAAGCTCACCGTCGAATGGCGCGGCAAGCCGGTGTGGATCGTCCGCCGCACGCCCGAACAGCTGAAGGATCTGGAGCTGACGACCTCGCAGGTCGCCGATCCGGATTCCAAGCGCACCGCCTACCCGACGCCGGACTACGCGAAGAACGTCTACCGTTCGATCAAGCCCGAGATCTTCGTCGCCGTCGGCATCTGCTCGCACCTGGGCTGCTCGCCGACCGACAAGTTCCAGACCGGCGCACAGCCTTCGCTGCCCGACGATTGGCATGGCGGCTTCTTGTGCCCCTGCCATGGTTCGACCTTCGACATGGCCGGCCGTGTGTTCAAGAACAAGCCTGCACCCGACAACCTCGAAGTGCCGCCGCACACCTACCTGAGCGACACCGTGCTGCTGATCGGCGAAGACAAGAAGGCATAAGGACCGACCATGGCTGAATTCAAGGAAGCTCCCGCGGGCGCGGGTCTGGGTGTTCAGGCCATGACCTGGCTGGAGAACCGGTTCCCCACCGCGTTCGACGCCTACAAGGTCCATATGGCCGAGTACTACGCGCCGAAGAACTTCAACTGGTGGTACATCTTCGGTTCGCTGGCCCTGTTGGTGCTGGTGATCCAGATCGTCACCGGCATCTTCCTGGTGATGCACTACAAGCCGGACGCCAATCTGGCCTTCGCCTCGGTCGAGTACATCATGCGCGACGTGCCCTGGGGCTGGCTGATCCGCTACATGCACTCCACCGGCGCCTCGGCCTTCTTCGTCGTGGTCTACCTGCACATGTTCCGCGGCCTGCTCTACGGCAGCTACCGCAAGCCGCGCGAGCTGGTCTGGATCTTCGGCTGCGCGATCTTCCTGTGCCTGATGGCCGAGGCCTTCTTCGGCTACCTGCTGCCCTGGGGTCAGATGTCCTACTGGGGCGCGCAGGTGATCGTCAACCTGTTCGCGGCCATCCCCTTCATCGGCAACGAGCTGTCGATTCTGATCCGCGGCGACTTCGTGGTCTCCGACGCGACCCTGAACCGCTTCTTCGCGTTCCACGTCATCGCCATTCCGCTGGTGCTGATCGGTCTGGTCGTGGCCCACTTGCTGGCGCTGCACGATGTCGGCTCGAACAACCCGGACGGCGTCGAGATCAAGAAGAACAAGGATCCGAAGACCGGCATCCCGCTGGACGGCATTCCCTTCCACCCGTACTACACGGTGCATGACATCTACGCGGTCTCGCTGTTCCTGATCGTGTTCAGCGCCATCGTGTTCTTCGCGCCGGAATTGGGTGGCTATTTCCTCGAGTACAACAACTTCATCCCGGCCGATCCGCTGAAGACGCCGGCGCACATCGCCCCGGTCTGGTACTTCACGCCCTTCTACTCGATGCTGCGTGCGACCACCGCGGACTTCATGCCCTTCTTCTGGGCCTTCTTCGTCGTCGTCGGCCTGATCACGGTGCGCCGTTCCAGCCTGCCGGCGATGATCAAGGTCGGCTACTGGGGCCTGATGGCGGCGCTGCTGTTCGCCTTCAACGTGCACGGCATCGCGCTGGGCTGGGTCGGGGTCGAACTGCCCGGTTACCTGCAGGGCTTCGACGCGAAGTTCTGGGGCGTGGTGGTGATGGGCGGCGCGGTCGTCATCCTGTTCTTCCTGCCCTGGCTGGACTACAGCCCGGTGAAGTCGATCCGCTACCGCCCGGACTTCGTGACCTGGCTCTACGTGGTGTTCGTGATCTTCTTCGTCGTGCTGGGTTACCTGGGCATCCAGCCGCCCAGCACCTGGGGCACCCTCGTGTCGCAGATCGGCACGCTGTTCTACCTGGGCTTCTTCCTGCTGATGCCGTGGTGGAGCCGTCTGGGCACGTTCAAGACCGAGCCCGACCGCGTCACCTTCCACGCCCACTGAGCCGCCGGAGCCGATTCGAATGAAAAAACTACTCGCTTCGCTGCTGCTTGCCCTGACCGGCAGCGTGTTCGCCGCCGGCGGTGGCGTCGCCTGGGACCGCTTCCCCAAGGAGAAGATGAGCGACATGGCGGCGCTGCAGGATGGCGCCAAGCTGTTCGTCAACTACTGCCTGAACTGCCACGCTGCCGCCTTCCAGCGCTACAACCGCCTGCGCGACATCGGCCTCACCGAACAGCAGATCAAGGACAACCTGCTGTTCTCCACCGACAAGGTGGGTGAGACCATGAAGATCGCGATGGACGCCAAGCAGGCCAAGGACTGGTTCGGCGCCACGCCGCCCGATCTGACGCTGATCGCCCGCTCGCGTGCGGCGGCCGGCATGGGCTCGGGCGCCGACTACCTGTACACGCTGTGGCGCACCTATTACCGCGACGACAGCAAGGCCACCGGTTGGAACAACCTGGCTTTCCCGTCGATCGGCATGCCGCATGTGCTCTGGGAACTGCAGGGCGAGCGCAAGCCGGTGATGGAAAAGCGCGTCGAGCATGGTCACGAGGTCGAGGTCTTCACCGGCAAGTGGGAGCAGGTCAAGGCCGGCAAGCTGTCGCAGCAGCAGTACGACGACGCGGTTGCCAATCTGGTCGCCTATCTTCAGTGGATGGGTGAGCCGGTGCAGGCCCAGCGCTATCGCCTCGGCGTCTGGGTGCTGGTCTTCCTCGGCATCTTTGCGGTGATCGCCTGGCGCCTGAACGCCGCCTTCTGGAAGGATGTGAAGTAAGGCCTCGGCCCTCTTCACGCGCGCAGGGCGTGTCCAGCGCCCTGCGCTTTGTTTTTTGCTGATCGACTGATTCGGAGTCCAGCCATCATGATGGTTCTCTACTCGGGCACAACCTGCCCTTACTCGCACCGTTGCCGCTTCGTCCTGTTTGAGAAGGGCATGGACTTCGAGATCCGCGACGTCGACCTGTTCGCCAAGCCGGAAGACATCGCGCTGATGAACCCGTACAACGACGTGCCCATCCTGGTGGAGCGCGATCTGATTCTGTACGAGTCGAACATCATCAACGAGTACATCGACGAGCGCTTCCCGCACCCGCAGCTGATGCCCGGGGACCCGCTGGCGCGTGCCCGCGTGCGCCTGTTCCTGCTCAACTTCGAGAAGGAACTGTTCGCCTACGTGAACCTCATCGAGAACCGCGCGAACGGCCCGAAGCCGACCGACAAGGTGCTCGAGAAGTCGCGCAACCAGATCCGCGACCGTCTCACGCAGCTGGCGCCGATCTTCCTGAAGAACCGCTTCATGCTGGGCGACGACTTCTCGATGCTCGACGTGGCGATCGCGCCGCTGCTCTGGCGCCTGGACTACTACGGCATCGACATGAGCAAGAACGCCGCGCCGCTGCTCAAGTACGCCGAACGCATCTTCAGCCGTCCGGCCTTCATCGAGGCGTTGACGCCCTCGGAAAAGGTCATGCGCCGCTGAATGAAGCCCACCCCCTACCGGCTTCGCCGGCCCCCTCAAGGGGGCGCCGCCAGTGGTCCGGCGAAGCCGGTCCCACGGCGGCCGCTTGATCGGTGAGGGCTTGCGAAACGATATGGACGACTCCGCGCTGCCGTCGACCCGGCCCTATCTGATCCGTGCACTGCACGAATGGTGTAGCGACAACGGCTTCACGCCGCATCTGGTGGTGCAGGTCGGTCCGGGCGCGAGGGTGCCGATGGAGTTCGTGCGCGACGGGCAGATCACGCTGAACGTCAGCTACGACGCCACCCAGGGTCTGCAACTGGGCAACGACTGGGTTGAGTTCAAAGCGCGCTTCGGCGGCGTGGCCCGCGAGGTCGTCGTGCCGGTCGATCGGGTGCTGGCCATCTATGCGCGCGAGAACGGTCAGGGCATGGCCTTCCCGGCCTTGCCTGCGGCGGCTGAGGCGCCGGCGGCTGCGGCCGAGTCGCCGCCGGCCTCCGCGTCGCCTGGCCTGCGCCTTGCTCCTGATCCTGCCGATGCCGCGCAGGACGACAATCCCCCTCCCGAGGACCCGACGCCGCGGCCGACGCTGAAGCGGGTCAAGTAAGCAGCCATTCGCCGGCTTAGCTCAGTTGGTAGAGCAACCGCCTTGTAAGCGGTAGGTCATCCGTTCGATTCGGATAGCCGGCACCATCCGCACCATGGACCAGAACGCCCTGAAGCGCCAAGTCGCGCAAGCCGCCCTGCAGTACGTCGAGCCCGGCAGCGTGCTGGGCGTGGGCACCGGCTCGACTGTTGACCTGTTCATCGAGGCCTTGGCGGCCAGTGGCATCCGCCTGGCCGGTGCGGTCAGCAGTTCGGAGCGCAGCAGCGCCAAGCTGGCGGCGGCCGGCATCCGCGTGCTGGAGACCCATGAGGTCGAGGGCCTGTCCACTTACATCGATGGCGCCGACGAGATCGATCCGGGCGGTCACATGATCAAGGGCGGTGGCGCCGCGCTGACGCGCGAGAAGATCGTCGCCGACCTGGCCGGGCGTTTCGTCTGCATCGCCGACGCGAGCAAATGCGTGGACGTGCTCGGTGCGTTCCCGCTACCGGTCGAGGTGATCCCGATGGCCGTGCCCCGCCTGATCCGTCGCTTTGCGGCGATCGGTGGCGAGGCCAGGGTCCGCGAGGGCTGCGCGACCGACAACGGTCAGCTCATTCTCGACGTGCATGGCCTGCGCATCGCCGACCCGCTGGCGATGGAGGCCGAGATCAGCCAATGGCCGGGCGTGCTCACCGTGGGCATCTTCGCCCGCCACCGCGCGCGGGTTGCGCTGATCGGTGCGCCCGAGGGCGTGCGCACCCTGGAGTTCCCGGGGTAGCAGTCCGGCGCGGCGGTTCAACAATCGCCGCATGCTGCCTCTGTTCCCTTCTCCCTGGCTGCGCGACGACCACGCGCAACTCGCGGACGCCGCTGCCCGCTTCTTTGCCGAGCGCTGGGAGCCGCAGATGCCGGCCTGGCGCGCTGCAGGCCTGATGCCGCGCTCGGCCTGGCGCGAGGCCGGCGCGCAGGGCTTTCTCTGTGCCGCCATGCCCGAGGCCTATGGCGGCGGCGGTGGCGACTTCGGCCACGAGGCGGTGCTGGCGCTGGAACTGGCCAAGGCCAACAACTCCGGCTTCGGCGGGGGCCTGCATTCGGCCATCGTCGCGCCCTACATCCTGCACCATGGCAGCGAGGCGCAGCGGCGGCGCTGGCTGCCGCGCATGGCCAGTGGCGAGCTGATCGGGGCGATCGCGATGACCGAGCCGGGGGCCGGCTCCGATCTGCAGGGCGTGCGCACGGCGGCACGCCGCGACGGCGACGACTACGTGCTCAGCGGCAGCAAGACCTTCATCACCAATGGCCAGAACGCGAACCTGGTGATCGTCGTCTGCAAGACCGATCCGAGCCTCGGAGCCAGGGGCGTGTCGCTGCTCGTCGCCGAGGTCGAGGACGAGGCCGGCCATCTGCGTCCCGGTTTCAGCCGCGGCCGCAACCTGGACAAGATCGGCATGCAGGCCCAGGACACCTCGGAGCTGTTCTTCGACGGCCTGCGCGTGCCGGCCGAGAACCTGCTCGGCGGCGAGGAAGGCTGCGAAGGCCAAGGCTTCGCGCAGCTGATGCAGGAGCTGCCGCAGGAGCGCTTGCTGATCGCCGTCAGCGCCGTCGGCGGCATCGAGCGCGGTCTGCAGGAAGCGCTGCGCTACACCAAGGAGCGCAGGGCCTTCGGCAAGGCGGTCTGGGAGTTCCAGAACACCCGCTTCCAGCTCGCCGAGGTGCAGGCCCAACTGCTGGCCGCGCGGGCGCTGCTCGACGCAGCCATCGCGGCCCATCTGCAGGGCCAGCTCGACGCCGCACGTGCGGCGCTGGTGAAGAGCTGGACCACCGATCTGCAATGCCAGCTGCTCGACATCTGCCTGCAGCTGCACGGCGGCTACGGCTACATGATGGAGCAGCCGATCGCCCAGCTCTGGGCCGATGCCCGCGTTGCGCGCATCTACGGCGGCACCAACGAGATCATGAAGGAACTGGCAGCGAGGAGCATGTGATGGAAGCGGTCTACCTCTACGACGCGATCCGCACGCCGCGCGGCCGCGGCAAGGCCGGCGTCGGCGCGCTGAGCGGCGTCACGCCGCTCTGGCTGCTGCGCGGCCAACTGCGTGCGCTGGCCAACCGCAACCGCCTGGACACCGCCCAGGTCGACGATGTGCTGATCGGCTGCGTCACGCAGACCGGCGAGCAGGGCGGCTGCATTGCGCGCACCGCGGTGCTGGACGCCGGCTGGGCGCAGACCGTGCCGGCGCTGACCCTGAACCGCTTCTGCGCCTCGGGCCTGGAGGCGCTGAACCTGGCCGCCGCGAAGGTCGCAGGCGGTGGCGACGAGCTGGTGGTCGCCGGCGGCGTGGAGAGCATGAGCCGCGTCGCCATGGGCAGCGATGGCGGCGCCTGGCTGCAGGATGCCCGCGCGATCGCCAGCCTGGGATTCGTGCCGCAGGGCATCAGCGCCGACCTGATTGCGACGCTGGAAGGCTTCAGCCGCGAGCAGCTCGACCGCTGGGCGCTGCGCTCGCACCGGTTGGCGCATCAGGCGCAGGCCGAACGCCGTTTTGCCAACAGCCTGGTGCCGGTCTACGACGAGGCCGAGGACCTGCTGCTGGACTTCGACGAGACCGTGCGCGTCGACGCGTCGGCCGAGGTCCTGGCTTCGCTCAAGCCTTCGTTCGCCGCACTCGGCGCCAGCGGGCTGGATGCCCGCGCGCTGGCGCGCTATCCGCAGGCCTCGGCCATCGACCACCGCCATCACGCCGGCAACAGCAGCGCCATCGTCGACGGCGCGGGTTTGCTGCTGATCGGCAGCGCGGTGGCCGGCGAGCGCCTGGGCCTGCGGCCGCGGGCGCGCATCCGTGCCATGGCCAGCATTGGCAGCGAGCCGACCCTCATGCTCACCGGGCCGGCACCGGCGGTCCACAAGGCGCTGGCCCGCGCCGGCATGGCGGTGGCCGACATCGATCTCTGGGAGATCAACGAGGCCTTTGCCACCGTGCCGTTGCAGGTGATGCGCGCGCTGGACCTCGACGAGTCGCGGGTCAATGTGAACGGCGGTGCGATCGCGCTCGGCCATCCGCTGGGCGCCACCGGCGCCATGCTGGTCGGCATGGCGCTGGATGAACTGGAACGCCGCGGCGCCGCGACCGCCTGCATCACGCTCTGCGTCGGTGGCGGCATGGGCACCGCCACGGTGATCGAGCGCTGCTAGCGCCGCCTCAGGGGACCGGCGGGGCCTGCGGCGGCTGACCCGGCAGCGGGATCGCCACGCCATTGACCTTCAGCGCGCCTTGTTCGAAGGTGGCTTCGCTGCTGAGCAGATCGCCGTCGCGGCGCAGCAGGCCCTGGGCGACCAGGCGCTCGATGCCCTGCTCGGCGATCTCCGGGGGTTGCGGCGTCGCCCCCTTCTGCATCAGCTTCATCAGCATCGATTGCGGCGCTTTCACGCGGGCGTCGAGCTTCAGCTTCGCGAACAAGGCCATCGGGTTCGGGTTCTGCAGATCTTCTGGCGTGATGCCCGCGCTGCTCACGCTATAGCCCAGCTCCGCGGTCTGGCCGCCCCAGCCAACGCGCAGCTCGTCCAGCGCGAAGCCCGGGTCATGCGCGAGCAGGGCCTTCAGCGGCTCCAGCATGGCGGCCGCCTGCTGCTGCGGATCGGGCTGGCCGGCCTTGCAGTCGGCCTGCAGCGCCTGCATCAGGAACTGCCGGTAGGTGTCGGCGTGGATGTTCTTCAGGCTGAACTTCAGCGACACCGGGTCGAGGGCCTCGCCGCCGGCCTCGCCGCTGCCCTGCATCTGCACCGTGGCGCTGTACAGACCGTTCTGCATCTGCGCCTGCTGGCTGAAGCGGCTGTCCTTCAGCGCCATCAGCGTGTTGCTGCCCTGGCCCATGCTCATGGTGTCGACGCGCCCGCTGGCGTTGCCGCTGAACAGCCACCACAGCGGGGCCAGGCCCTCGCCCTCGAAGTGCATGCCCTGCATCAGCATCTGCACGTCGCCGGCGGCCACGCGGTACTCGGCCAAACCGCCGCTGTAGCGGGCACTGCCGTCGGTGGCGAGCCGGATGTCGGAGCGCAGGTCCTTGAGCTGGACCAGCATCTCCTGCTGGGTGTTCGGGTCCTTGCTCTTCATCTGCAGCGCCGGCAGCGACATCTCGATCTGCCGCTGGCCGCCGAAGCCGACCCGGGTCAGCAGACGCAGGTCCAGCTGGTCGCTGCCGGTTAGCTCCTTGAGCGCAGCCTTCTGCGCATCGTCCAGCAGCAGCGTGCTGTGGATGCGCGCGGCGCCGAAGCCGCTGAAGCCCGGCAAGGGGCCGTGCTCGATGCGGTCCTGCCAGCTCAGCTTCAGCGCGTTCTCGCCGCAGCCGATGCGCAAGGTGCCGGTGCGCGTCGCGCCCAGCAGGCCTTTCTCGTAGCGGCTCTCGACCAGCGCCAGCAGGCCGTCGGGCGTGGCCTGCAGGGCTGCGGTCTGGGCCTCCAGCTCCTGTTGCACGCGGTGGCCGCTCCAGCCGGTGGCACCGGCCCAGCCGGCGAGCAGCACGCCGACAGCGATGGCGATCTTCTTGACTTGCATCGAATCCTCCCTGTGAAGGCGCGGATTCTGCGGCCTTTCGGCTGGCACGCAGCACCGGAACGTGGGGGCTCAGTTCGCCAGACTCAGGGCCTGGCGTTTTGCCGCCTCCCAGCTCGGGCCGCCGGGTCGCTGCGTCTGCAATAGCGTCGCCATCACCGCGTTGCGCGGCGCCTCCACCCCGGTCCGGGCGGCGAGCCGCAGCACGGCGCCGCAGATCGCGTCGATCTCCGGTTCACGCCCCAGGGCCAGGTCGTCGGCCATGCTGGAGCGGGCCTGCGGATCGATGCGCAGCATGCGCGCCGCCAGCAGGCGGAACAGCGGCGTGGGCAGGCGCATCAGCGCCGGGATGGAGCGGGGCGGCAGCGGCGTGAGCCGGGCCGGCCGGATGCCGGCGGCGCGCAGCACGCCCAGCGCCTCGGCCATCAGCGCCGCCGTCACACGCCGCCAGCCCGGGTGCAGCAGCTGCGCGCGCAAGGGCAGGCCGGACAGTGCATTGACCGGGTTGTTCAGGTTCAGCAGCAGCTTGGCCCATTGCATGGCGCCGAGCTCCGCATGCAGTTGCAGCGGCAGGCCGGCCGCGGCGAAGGCGGCCAGATAGGGCCGCAGCGCTGGGTGCTGCTCGGCGGCCAGCTGGCCGCTGGAGCCGCGGTGGAAATGTCCGGGTGCCAGCTCCGCCACATTGAAGGGCACCATGCCGGGGATCACCACCAGGCTTGGCGCCGCTTCGCGCAGCACCTGCGGGTTGTCGACGCCGTTCTGCAGGCTGAGCAGCGCGGTGCCCGGCGGCAGCACCGTGGCCAGCTCGGCCGCGGCCGCGCGGCTGGCGGCGGACTTCACGCAGACCAGCACCAGGCCGGGAGCCGGGGACTCGGATCCGGGCAGGCTTTCCCGCCAGTCGATCTGCGCCGCCGGCAAGAACTGCTCGGCGCCTTCGAAGTCGCTCAGGCGCAGACCCTGGGCACGCAGCGCGTTGCCGACTCGGGCCCGGCCGATGAAGCGCACAGGCAGCCCGGCGGCGGCCAGCCGACCGCCGACGAAGCAGCCGATCGTGCCGGCGCCCATCACCCAGATCGGGAGCAGGGCTGCAAGTGGCTCGCGGCTCAAGCGTGGGCGGCGGCCGGCGCGGCGCGCGTCGGACCGACGCGGGCTTCGATGGCCTGGCGCAGCGGTTTCTCCAGGCCCATCGCGAACATCGCCTCGGCGACCAGGAACATCGGCCCGACGAGCAGGCCGACGAGGTCGTCGACGAAGGCCGGCTTGCGACCCTCGTACTTGTGGCCGACGAACTGGATGATCCAACCGAGCGCGAACAGGCCCAGGCCCCAGCCCAGCCAGCTCGCCGTGCTGCCGGCGGCCAGCGGCAGTGCGGCCCAGGTGAAGCCGGCGTTGATCAGTGCGGTGACGAGGCCGACCAGGAAGGCGCCGCGCGTCAGGTACCAGACTGTCGACAGCAGCAGCAGTGCATGAATGGGCGCCAGTTGCCAGCCGCCGATCTCGATGCCGGGCCGCGCCAGCAGGATGCAGACGGCGAACACGATCATCGGGATGCCGACGAAATGCGTGGCGATGTTGCGTCGGTCGCGGTGGTAGGCGGCGTACATCGCCAGCAGTTCGAGCGCGGGGCGGAATGCGGATGCCATGGTCGTCTCCAGGGAATCGTTGGGGAGTTGCCGGACCATCCTAGGCCGATCGTCGCCCGGGCGTCTGTCCGGGCGCGGACACAGCCGGGTTGGACCTCAGCGTCTCAGCCGCCGCGGCGCGCATCGCGCGCATGCCAGCGCGCCGGATCCACCGCATCGGCCAGATTGCGCGGCACCGGCCAGGGCTCGCCCAGCACCTGGGCGACCAGCAGCTCGGCGGCCAGCGGCGCCCAGCCAATGCCGCGCGAGGCCAGCGCCCCGCACACCGCCAGCCCGGGCCGCCGCGCCCAGTGGCTGGCCTGGGTGGCGCGGCGCGGTGGCGGCATCGCCGGATCCACCAGGCCGCCGACCAGGGGCAGCTTGTCGGGGGCCAGCAGGCGCCAGGCCACGCGGGCACTGCCGGGCGCCGGCAGGCTGCCGGCCGATAAGCCGAGCAGGCGTTCGGCGACCGCCTGGTTGTGCGCATCGTCGGCGGCGCGTGGCAGTGGTTCGGCATCGTCCAGCGTGGCGGTGGCACCGGCCAGCAGGCCGCCGCCGGCGGCCTCCGGCAGGGCGAGCACATAGCCGCCTGCGGCGACCGGCAGCGCCGGCCGCCGCGGCGCGTCGCTCCAGCGGCTGATCTGCCCGCGCTGCGCCTGCAGGCGGGCGGCCAGGGCTGCGTCCAGCGGCGCGAGCAGCGCCGGCAGGCCGGCGCCCGGGGCCAGCACGAGCAGCGCGGTCTCGTCGCAACGCCGGCCTTCGGCGTCGAGCAGCGCCCAGCGGCCTTCGGGCAGGGCCTGCAGCGCGGCGATCCGCCGCCGGGCCTGCACCGGCAGGCCATCGAGCAGGCGCAGCACCCAGTCGCGCGGCGGCAGCGCACCGCCGCCGGGGAACAGCCAGCCGCCGCTGTCCAAGGGCAGCGCGGCGCGGGCGGCCGCCTGCTCCGCATCGAGCGCCTCGGCAAAGCCGGGGTCCAGATCCAGTTCGCCGGTGAGGGCCAGTCGAGCCTGTTGCGCCTCGCCAGGGCTCAGGCGCAGCAGGCCGTCCTGGAGCCAGGGCGGCGGGTGACGCTCCAGCCATTGGCGGCAGCGCAGCGCCGCCTGGCGGTTCCAGCGCGCATGCGGTCCGTCGTCGGCATGCACGGTGGCGTGGAACAGGCCTGCCGGGTTGCCGCTGGCGGCGCCGGCCGGCGTGGCGGCTTCGACCAGGCGCACCGCCAGACCGGCCTCGTACAGCGCGCGGGCGCAGGCGGCACCGGCGAGTCCGGCGCCGATCACCACCGCCTCGTCGGCCTGCGGGGCCAGCGCCAGGCGGCCGGCCGGCGGCGGCGGGCGGTGGCGTGGCGCGTAGCGGGCGACCGTCATCTGCGCCTTGCCGCCGAAGCCGGGTGCACGCTCGGGCACGAAGCCGGCGGCCTGCAGTGCATCGCGCACGCCGCGTGCCGCGCTCCAGGTGGCCGCCGTGGCGCCGATGGCTGCCAGCCTGCCCAGCGGGGCCAGCGCCTCCGCGCTCCACATCGCCGGGTTCAGGCGCGGCGCGAAGCCGTCGAGGAAGAAGGCGTCGACCTCGGCCTGCCATTGCGGCAGCACCTCGCGGATGTCGCCGACGGCGAGCAGCAGGCTGAGCTGCCCTTCTTCGAAGTCCAGCCGATGCCAGCCGGGCATGCGCGGCGGCCATTGCGCCTGCAACTGGCCGGCCAGCGCGGCCAGCGGGCTGTGGGCATGGGCGCGCTCGAGGTCCTCGAGGCCGACCGGATGGGCGTCCAGGCTGAGAAAGAACAGGCGCCGGCTGCGCGCCGGATCCGCCCGCCAGGCGGCCCAGGTGGCGAGGAAGTTGTTGCCCAGGCCGAAGCCGGTTTCCAGGATGACGAAGCGCTCGCGACCCTGCCAGCGGCCGGGCAGACCGTTGCCGCGCAGGAAGACGCCGTCCGCCTGGGCCAGCGCGCCGGCGTGGCTGGCGAACACATCACCGTAGCTGCTGGAGCGCGGGTGCTCGGGATCGCTCCAATCGATGGGGTCCTTGAGGGGCATGGCGGCGGGTGGGCTGGGACTTCCTATCATCGGCGCCCCGCTGCAAAGAAGGACCGGGACCTCCCATGCCCCACCGTCCGCTGGCCGGATTGCGTCTGCTCAGCCTGGGCCTGAACCTGCCCGGCCCACTGGCCGCGCAGCAGGCGCGCCGGCTGGGCGCGCGGGTGCGCAAGATCGAGCCACCGGGCGGCGATCCGGCGGCGGTGCTGGCGCCGCAGGTCTATGCCGAGCTGCACAAGGGCGTGACGCTGCGCCAGCTTGACCTCGGCGAGGTCGCCGCGCAGCCGGCACTGGAGCAGGAGCTGGCCCGTGCCGATGTGCTGCTGAGCTCATTCCGCCCCTCGGCGCTGCGTCGGCTCGGGTTGTCCTGGGCTGGTTTGCGGCGGCGGCATCCGGCGCTCTGGCAGGTGGCCATCGTGGGCGAGCTGGCGCAGCCGGAGGCACCCGGCCATGACCTCACCTACCAGGCCGGTCTGGGCTTGCTTGGCGATGCGCTGCCGGCCTCGCTCTGGGCCGATTGCAGCGGTGCGCAGCAGGCCTTGCTGGCCCTGCATCAGGTCCAGATCGGGCGTCAGGCCGGGCTGCGGCCGCGCTGCCTGCGCGTCGGTCTGGCCGATGCGCTGGCCCTTGCTGCCGCGCCGCGCCGCTGGGGCCTGACCGCACCGGGCGGCCTGCTCGGCGGCGCGCATGCCGGCTATGGTGTCTATGCCTGCCGCGATGGCCGCGTTGCGCTGGCGGCGCTGGAGCCCAAGTTCGCGCAGGCGCTGGCCGCCTGCGCCGGTCTCAGCGACGCCGTGGACTGGTCGTCGGCCGCAACCCGCGAGCGCTTGGCCGCCTGGCTGATGCGTCACCGGGGCGAGGAACTGGCGCAGCTGGCCGCGCGCCACGATCTGCCCTTGGTGGTTTGTCCGTAGGGCGACATCGACCATCGCGCGGCAGCATGTCGCAATGACCGAGGTTCCGCAATCCGACGAATCTGCCGCCCCCCCGGCGCCACCGCTGCCGATGCCCCAGCTGCGCCCGCTGGGCTGGCGCGCGCCTTTCGACTGGCTGCGCCTGGGCTGGCGCGACTTCCGTCGTGAGCCCGGCATCGGCCTGTTCTTCGGTGCCGCCTTCATGGCCATGGGCTGGCTGCTGCTGAAGGTCTTCGAAGCCGCGCCGGCCTATGTGCTGGCGCTGGCCGCGGGCTTTCTGCTGGTCGGCCCGGCGCTCTGCCTGGGCCTGTACCGCGTCAGCCAGCGCCTGGAGGCCGGCGAGGAGCCCGATCTGGAGGACGCGGTGCTGGCCTTCAGCGGCCGGCTCGGGCCGCTGGCCCTGTTCGGCCTGGTGCTGCTGGTGCTTGAGATGATCTGGGGCCGCGCCGCGCTGGTCGTGTTCGCGGTCAGCTTTGACGGCATGCCCGACTTCAAGGGCTCGCTGCTGGCCTTGCTGGACCCGCAGAACCTCGGCTTCATCGTCGCCTACCTCGGTGTGGGTGCCTTGTTCGCCGGGTTGATCTACGCGATCAGCGTGATCACCATGCCGATGCTGCTGGACCGGCCGATCGACGCGGTGACGGCGGCGCTGACCAGCCTGCGCCTGGTGTTCAGCCAGCCGGGCGTGATGCTGCTCTGGGGCGCGCTGATCACGCTGCTGGTCGTGCTGGCCATGCTGCCGGGTTTTGCCGGTCTGCTGGTCGTGGCGCCGTGGATCGGCCACGCCAGCTGGCATGCCTACCGGGCTGCGGTGAGCTGAGCGTTGTCCAGCCGGTGCAGGCCCGGGCCCAGCGTGGCCAGGCCTTGCAGCAGGCCGCGGGCCACCTGCTCGGCGGCGATCGGCCGCCAGCGCGCCGGCGTCAGTGGCGCCAGCCACGGCGCCAGCCGCTGCGCGATGGCCTCGCCCCGGCGGGGCGCCTGGCCCAGGGTCTCGCGTTCGCCGAGCAGCAGCGAGGGCTGGGCGATGACGAGTTGCTCGAAGCCCAGGCGGGCGAGGGCGTGCTCGAGCTCGCCCTTGACGCGGTTGTAGAAGACCGCCGAGCGCGGATCGGCGCCCAGCGCCGAGACCAGGCCGAAGCGGCGGGCGCCGGCGTGCAGCGCCGCCTGGGCCAGGGCCAGCACCGCATCGTGGTCGATGGCGCGGAACGCTGCCTGGCTGCCGGCCGCGGCGATCGTCGTGCCCAGCGCGCTGATCGCCAGATCCACAGGCGGCAGCGACGCCGGCAGCGGCCAGGACAGGGCCTGGGCGCCGGGGAGGGCGAGCAGGCGGGCATGGGGCCGGCGCAGCGGCAGCAGCAGCTGGCGCTGCGGGCCGGCCAGTTGCCGGGCCAGATGGCCGCCGACCAGGCCGCTGGCACCAGCCAGCAGCACGCGGTCAGCCGCCGCGTGGCTCACTTGCCGGAGCCGCCGCGCTGACCGCCGAGCAGGGCTGCGGGACGACCGCCGCCGCCGCCCGAGCTGCGGCGCTGACCGCCGCCGCCATGACCATGGCCGCTGCCATGGCCGGTCGGGGACGGCTTGTGCTGCTGAGGCCTGCCACCCTGACCCTGAGGCTTGGCCGGGGCCGACGGACGACCGCCTTGGCCTTGCGGCTTGGCTTGGGCCTGGGGTCGACCGCCCTGGCCCTGCGGCCGGCCTTGGCCGGCGTTGCCGCCGCGACCGCCGCGATTTCCGCCGCCACCGCCCGCGCCGCGCACGCCGATGGTCTGGCGGCCGATCTGGATCGGCTCGGCCCGCTCGCCGCTGGGCACCTCGAAGCCGGGTACGGTCTCGCGGTCCAACTGGCGCTTGATCAGCTTCTCGATGTCCTTGAGGAAGATCTCCTCGTCGGGGCAGACCAGGGACAGCGCCTCGCCCTCGTTGCCGGCGCGGCCGGTGCGGCCGATGCGGTGCACGTAGTCCTCGGGGACATTGGGCAGCTCGAAGTTGATGACATGGGGCAGCTCGTCGATGTCGATGCCGCGCGCCGCGATGTCGGTGGCGACCAGCACCTGCAGGCTGCCGCTCTTGAACTCGGACAGCGCCTTGGTGCGCGCGCCCTGGCTCTTGTTGCCGTGGATCGCCATCGCGGTGATGCCGTTCTTCTCGAGGAACTCGGCGAGGCGGTTGGCGCCGAACTTCATGCGCGTGAAGACCAGCACCTGGCGCCAGTCGTGCTGCTTGATCAACTGGGCCAGCAGCTCTTTCTTGCGCTCGCGGCCGGTCCAGTAGACGCGCTGGCTGATGGTGTCCGCGGTGGCGTTGCGGCGCGCCACCTCGATCAGCTGCGGGCTCTTCAGCAGGCGCTCGGCGAGCTGCTTGATCTCTTCGCTGAAGGTGGCGGAGAAGAGCAGCGATTGCTTGCTCGCCGGCAGCAGCGCGAGCACCTTCTTGATGTCGTGGATGAAGCCCATGTCGAGCATGCGGTCGGCTTCGTCCAGCACCAGGATCTCGACCTTGGACAGGTCCAGATGGCCTTGCTGGGCGATGTCCAACAGGCGGCCCGGCGTGGCGACGAGGATGTCGACGCCGCGGCGCAGGCCGCTGATCTGCGGGTTGATGCCGACGCCGCCGAAGATCACCATGGACTGCAGCGGCAGGTACTTGCCATAGGCGCGGACGTTCTCCTCGACCTGCGCGGCGAGTTCCCGGGTCGGGGTGAGCACGAGCGCGCGCACGGCGCGGCGCTGGCCCTGGACTGGCGGTTTGGCCATCAGGCGCTGCAGCATCGGCAGCGTGAAGCCGGCGGTCTTGCCGGTGCCGGTCTGGGCGCCGGCGAGCAGGTCCCCGCCGCTCAGCACCATCGGAATGGCCTGGCGTTGGATGGGGGTCGGGGTCTCGTAGCCCTGCTCGCGCACGGCGCGCAGCAGGTTCTCGGTCAGGCCGAGTTCAGCAAAGCTCATGGGGATGGGGAAGCCGCGTTGCGCGGCCGCAGCACCGTTCGCCGGCCTTGGGGGCGGGCGCCGTCTCGGGCGGTGCGAGGGTGGAAGTCAGCGGATTCGCTTGCCGCGCACCCAGACGGCATCGGGTGGCGACGGGGCACAGTGTAAGGGTTGCCCCCGGTGTCCGCTGCGCCGCGCCGGTACCGCGGGCGTGCAAGCCTGCCGCTAGAGTGGGCTGAACAGGGGATTCGGCGCGCGATGAAGACAAATACGGCGATGGGCGACGGCTGGAACACCCTGAGGCGGCTGCTGCGCGGCCGCAGCCGCGACAGCGACGCGCTGCGCGCCCGACATCTGCGCGCGGTGCTGGCCGTTTCGCCCTGGATGCTCGGCGCGACCCTGGTCAATGCGTTGATCTGCGCCCAGGTGCTGCGCGACCTGCGCGACGACGCGCTGCTGCTGGCCTGGCTGGCCGGCATCGCCCTGGCCTGCGGCTACGGCCTCTACGGCTGGCTGCGGTCGCGCCGCCGGCCGCTGCGCGCGGTGCCGGCCAAGCTGGTCGTTCGCGCGGCGCTGCATGCCGGCGTGCTGGCGCTGCTCTGGGCCTGCCTGCCGCTGTTCTGGTTCCCGCAGGCGCAGCCGGCGCAGCAGTTGTTCCTCGCGGTGATGTGTACCGGCATGCTGGCCGGCGGTGCGATGGCGCTGGCCATGCTGCCACCGGCCGCGATCGCCTATGTGGCGGTGCTCACTGCGGCGTCGATCGCCGGCCTGCAACGCTGGGGCGACCCGCTGGCGCCCTTGCTGCAGGCGGTGGTCGGGGTCTATGCGCTGGTGATGCTGGTCGCCGCGCTGGCGGTGATGCGGCTGTTCACGCTGCGTGTGCAAAGCGAGCGCGAGGCGGCGCGGCAGAGCGAGGTCGTCGGCCTGCTGCTGCGCGATTTCGAGGAAAGCACCGCCGATGTGCTCTGGGAGGTCGATCGCGGCGGTCGCTTCGTGCAGGTCTCCGAGCGCCTGGCCCAGTTGCTGGAAAGGCCGGCGGCCAAGCTGTCCCAGCTGGGGCTGTTGCCGGTGCTGCAATCGCTGCAGGTCGAGGGCTCGCAGGGCGTCGAGCGTCTGCGCTCGGCGCTGGAGCGCGGCGAGGGCTTCCGCGACCAGGTGGTGCGGGTGGCCACCGCCCAGGGCACGCGCTGGTGGTCGGTGACGGCCAAGCCGCTGCACGACACCGAGGGCCGGGCGATCGGCTGGCGCGGCGTGATCTCCGACGTCACCGCGGAGCGCAAATCGCACCAGCACCTGAGCTTTCTCGCGCATTTCGACTCGTTGACCGGGCTGGCGAATCGCGTCGCCCTGCGCAACCGCCTGGCCCAGTCCATCGAGCAGGCGCTGTTGCCCTCGGGCCGGCGCAGCGCGCTGATGTGCATGGACCTGGACAACTTCAAGACCATCAACGACTCGATGGGGCATAGCGTCGGCGACGCCGTGCTGCAGGAGATGGCGCAGCGCCTGCGCCAGCACATGCGCAAGTCCGATCTCTGCGGCCGGCTCGGCGGCGACGAGTTCGCGGTGCTGATCGACGATGTGCGCAGCGACGAGGAGGTGCGGCAACTGGCCCAGCGCCTGGTGGCGGCGATGCGCGTGCCGGTGCAGGCCCAGGGCCTGAGCGTCGCCACCGGCGTGAGCATCGGCATCAGCCTGCTGCCCGAGCATGCGCGCAGCGTCGACGAGGCCCTGGCGGCGGCCGACCTGGCGCTGCATGCCGCCAAGAGCGGCGGCCGTGGCCGCGTGCAGGTCTTCACCGAGGCACTGGGCGCGAGCCAGAAGCGGCGCATGAATGTCGAGCGAGAGCTGCGCGACGCGCTGCTGCGCGACCAGTTGCAGGTGCTCTACCAGCCGCAGGTCGACATCGAGAGCTGGACCATCGTCGGTGCCGAGGCCTTGGTGCGCTGGCAGCATCCGCAGCTGGGCAGCGTGTCGCCGGTCGAGTTCATCGGCGTCGCCGAGGAGACCGGGCTGATCCACAACATCGGCGCCTGGGTCATCGACCGCGCCTGCCATGACGCCCAGCATGTGCTCAAGGATCTGCGCATCGCGGTCAACGTCTCGCCGTCGCAGGTCAAGCGAGCCGGCCTGGTGGGCGAGCTGCGCGCGCAGCTGCAGCGCCATCGGCTGTCGCCGGAGCGGCTGGAGATCGAGATCACCGAGTCGCTGCTGATGGAGAACGTCGATGGTGCGCTGGAGAACCTGCATGCGATCAAGCAACTGGGCGTGCGCATCGCGCTGGACGACTTCGGCACCGGCTACTCCTCGCTGGCCTATCTGCGCCTGTTTCCCTTCGACAAGCTGAAGATCGATCGCGCCTTCATCCACGAACTGATGCGGGCCAGCGATGCCCGCGCCATCGTGCGCACGATGTTGGAGCTGGCCCGCGTGCTGGGCATGGAAACCCTGGCCGAGGGTGTCGAGGAGCCGGCCCAGCTGGAGGTGCTGCAGCGTGTCGGCTGCTCGGCGATGCAGGGCTTCCTGGTCGCCCGGCCGACGCCGGCTCAGGAGCTCGCCGGTCTGATCGAGCGCTGGCCGCAGCTGCCCAGGCCGGTCAGCCCCGAGGGCTTGCCGCAGTCGGTGCAGGGCAGCCTGCAGGACCTGTTGCGCACGACCTGAGACAATCACCGGCATTCCGCGGCCCGACTGACCCCAGCCGGGCCGCCGCGTTTCTCCAGAAAGCAAGACCATGGCCCAGTACGTCTTTACGATGAACCGCGTCACCAAGACGGTGCCGCCCAAGCGACAGATCCTCAAGGGGGTGTCGCTGTCCTTCTTCCCCGGCGCCAAGATCGGCGTGCTCGGCCTGAACGGCTCGGGCAAGTCGACGGTGCTGAAGATCATGGCCGGCCTGGACAAGGAGTTCGAGGGCGAGGCCTATCCGATGCCGGGCATCAAGATCGGCTACCTGCCGCAGGAGCCGCAGCTGAACCCCGAGCAGACCGTGCGCGAGGCGGTCGAGGAGGGCGTCGGCGGCGTGGTCGCGGCGAAGAAGCGGCTTGACGAGGTCTATGCCGCCTATGCCGAAGAGGACGCCGATTTCGACGCGCTGGCCGCCGAGCAGGCCGAGCTGGAGGCCATCATTGCCGCCGCCGGTGGCGAGAACACCGATCTGCAGCTGGAACTGGCCGCCGACGCGCTGCGCCTGCCGCCCTGGGACGCGCAGATCGACAAGCTCTCCGGTGGCGAGAAGCGCCGTGTCGCGCTCTGCCGGCTGCTGCTGTCCAAGCCCGACATGCTGCTGCTCGACGAACCGACCAACCACTTGGACGCCGAGTCGGTCGAGTGGCTGGAGCAGTTCCTGCAGCGCTTCCCGGGCACCGTGGTCGCCGTCACCCACGATCGCTACTTCCTCGACAACGCGGCCGAGTGGATCCTCGAACTGGACCGTGGCCATGGCATTCCCTACAAGGGCAATTACACCGACTGGCTGGACCAGAAGGAAGCGCGCCTGGAGCAGGAGCAGCGTCAGGACGAGGCGCGCACCAAGGCGATGAAGGAAGAGCTGAAGTGGGTGCGCTCGAACGCCAAGGGCCGTCAGGCCAAGAGCAAGGCGCGTCTGGCCCGCTTCGAGGAGCTGTCGGACGTCGACTACCAGCGCCGCAACGAGACGAACGAAATCTTCATTCCGGTCGCCGAGCGTCTGGGCAACGAGGTCATCGAGTTCGAGAACGTCACCAAGAGCTTTGGCGACCGCGTGCTGATCGACAACCTCAGCTTCAAGGTGCCGGCGGGCGCCATCGTCGGCATCATCGGCCCCAACGGCGCCGGCAAGTCGACGCTGTTCCGCATGATCCAGGGCGCCGAAACGCCGGACAGCGGCAAGGTGACGATCGGCAAGACCGCCAAGCTGGCCTTCGTCGATCAAAGCCGCGCGAGTCTGGCGGCCGAGAAGACGGTCTGGGAAGACGTCAGCGGCGGGCTGGACAACATCATCGTCGGCAAGTTCGTGATGCCCAGTCGGGCCTATCTGGGCCGCTTCAACTTCAAGGGCAATGACCAGCAGAAGCTGGTCGGCCAGCTGTCCGGTGGTGAGCGCGGCCGACTGCACCTGGCCAAGACCCTGGCCGAGGGCGGCAATGTGCTGATGCTCGACGAGCCGTCCAACGACCTCGACGTCGAAACCCTGCGCGCGCTGGAAGAGGCCTTGCTGGAGTTCGGCGGCTCGGCGATGGTGATCTCGCACGATCGCTGGTTCCTGGACCGCATCTGCACCCACATCCTGGCCTGCGAGGGCGAGAGCCAGTGGACCTTCTTCGACGGCAACTACACCGAGTACGAGGCCGACAAGAAGAAGCGCCTGGGTGAAGAAGGCGCTCGCCCGAAGCGCGTCCGCTACAAGCCGATCGCCTGAGGACGGATCGCGATGCTGCGCTGGGGTCTGATCGCACCGGGGCGCATCGCCCGGCGTTTTGCCGATGCGTTCGCGGTGCTGCCCGGGCAGCGCCTGCACCGCGTCGCCGGCCGCGACTTTGCGAAGGCGCAGGCCTTTGCGGCCGAGTGGGGGGGCGTCGCGCTGCCTTCCATCGAGGCGCTGTGCGCCGATCCCGAGGTCGACATCGTCTACATCGCCAGCCCGCACAGCCACCACGCGGAGCAGGCATCGCTGGCGCTGCGTGCCGGCAAGCCGGTGCTCTGCGAGAAGTCGCTGACGCCGGATCCGGCCTCGGCCGCGGCCCTGTTTGCGCTGGCCCGCGAACGGGATCGTTTCCTGATGGAGGCGGTTTGGAGCCGCTTCCTGCCGGCCTGGCGGCGTGTTCAGCAACTGCTGGGCGAGGGGGCGATCGGCCGCGTGCAGCGCGTGCAGTCCAGCTTCTGCTTCGCACCCGGCTATGACCCGGCCTCCCGCCTGTTCAACCCCGGGCTGGCCGGCGGCGCGCTGCTGGACATCGGCATCTACAACCTGAACCTGACGGCCTGGGTGATGCGCCTGGCCGGGCAGGGCGCGTTGGTCGACTGGGCAGTCGACGGCGATCTGGCACCCACCGGCGTCGAGCAGCGCGTCGAGGGTCATCTGCGTTTCGAGGGCGGAGCCCGCGCCGGTTTCGTCTGCCGCCTGGACGGCTGCAGCGACAACGCCATGCACATCGAGGGCAGCGAGGGCTGGATCCTGCTGCCCGACGGCTTCTGGCATGCGCAGCGCCTGGAATGGGCGCAAGGCCGCGGCCCGGCGCAGCAGGAGTCGCACCCGTTCGAGCGCAACGGCTTCGAGGGTGAGATGCAGGCCTGTGCCGAGGCGCTGGGCGCCGGCTGGCTGGAGCATCCGCAGATGCCGCAGGCCGACACCCTCGAAACCCTGCGCCTGATCGCCGCGATGCGCCAGAAGCTCGGCGCGCAATGAATCTTTACCCTGGGGGAAGCCTGGCGAAACCCGGGGCGCCGACATTGGCAACATCCCAACCCCGTGGAGTGATGCCATGAATGCCCTGAAGTCCCTCGCCGTTGCCGCCACCCTGGTGCTGGCTGCCGCCGCTCCGACGGTGCTGGCTCAGCCGCATGGCAAGCCCGGCATGCCGCGCGACGCCTTTCCCGCCCCGCATTTCCTGATGATGGGCATGCTCGACGATGTCGGCGCCAGCGAAGCCCAGCGCGCGCAGATCCGCAGCATCTTCAAGACCGCCCGCGAAGAACTGCGTGGGCAGATGCAGGAAGGCCGCGGCCAGCAGGCCCAGCTGCTCCAGCTCTGGGCGCAGCCCAACATTGACGCCGCCGCCATCGACGCGCTGCGCAAGCAGCAACTGGCCCAGCAGGAGCGCGTGTCGGCGCGCATGCAGGCCGCCTTCATCGAGGCCGGTCGCGTGCTGACGCCGGAACAGCGCGCCAAGGTCGCCGAGCGCAGCGCGAAGCGCGCCGAGCGCATGAAGCAGCGCATGGAGCGCCACCGGGGTGAACATGGCGGCAAGCACTGAGTCGCGCACCCTCGGCCAGGTGCTGCTCGTCGACGACGACGGTCGCCTGGCCGAGATGTTGCAGGGCTACCTGGGCGGTGCCGGCTACCGGGTGCAGATCGCTCCCGATCTGGCCGCCGCCCGGCAGCAGCTCGCGGCCAAGAGCGGCGTGCCCGACCTTGTCATCCTGGACCTGATGCTGCCCGACGGCGACGGCCTGGGTTTTTGCCGGCACCTGCGCGGCCTGCCGCATGCGGCAGGCCTGCCGGTGCTGATGCTCAGTGCCCGCGGTGAGCCCATGGACCGGGTGATCGGCCTGGAGCTGGGTGCCGACGACTACCTGGCCAAGCCCTTCGAGCCGCGCGAGCTGCTAGCCCGCGTGCGTGCGCTGCTGCGCCGCGGCGCGACGGCCGCACCGGCCGCCGAGCTGCTGCGCTTCGGCCGGCTGGAGATCGATCTGGGTGCCCGCGTCGCGCGCCTGGATGGCAAGGACTGCGAGCTGACCAGCCACCAGTTCGAGCTGCTCGTCGTGATGGCCCGCCATGCCGGCCGCGTGATGACCCGCGACCAGATCATGGATGCGCTCAAGGGCCATCCGCTGGAGGCATTCGACCGCAGCATCGACGTGCACATCTCGCGCATCCGTGCCGCCATCGAGGACGATCCCAAGCTGCCCAAGCGCGTGCTGACGGTGCGCGGCGCCGGCTATGTGTTCGCGCGCAAGCAGGACGAGTAAGGCGGCGCGATGAAATCGCTCTGGCTGCGCATCTATGTGGCGCTGGTGCTCACGCTGCTGGTCTTCGCGCTGGCTGCCGGAGCGCTGGTGCAGCGGCAATGGAGCCGCGAGCGCGAGCAGGCGCGGGCACAGTTCGCCGAGCGCATGGAGACCCTGGTCGAGATCCTCGACCCGGCGCTGCCGCCGGCCGGCGGCCCACCCGAGCAGATCGGCGAGGCCTTGCAGCGCTGGAGCCTGCGCATGCGCGTGCCGCTGGCGTTGGAGTCGGTCGACGGGCAGCGCCTCGCAACCAGCCAGCGCTTCGCGCGGCGGGAGAGCCTCGACCTGGCCGAGGACCCACTGCGCTTCCGTCTCGGCGACGGGCGGCAACTGCTGGTGCTGCCGCCGATGCGTCCCGGCCCGTTGCGGCCGCCCGGCGCCGAGGGGCGTGGCGGCGCTGCCGAACTGCCGATGCCGCCCGGCCTGTTGGAGGCCGGCGTGCCGGCGCTGGTGGCGCTGCTGCTGCTGCTCTTCGTGGCGGTGATGCTGGCCGCCTGGCCGGTGGCGCGGCGCCTGACGCGGCGCCTGGAGGCGCTGAAGGCGGGCGTCGAGCGCTTCGGCGACGGCGAGCTCGGCCATCGCGTGGCCGAGCAGGGCCGCGACGAGGTGGCGACCCTGGCGCACAGCTTCAACCAGGCGGCGGCGCGCATCGAACAGCTCGTCAACAGCCATCGCACCTTGCTGGCCAATGCTAGCCACGAGCTGCGCTCGCCGCTGGCGCGGCTGCGCATGGCGCTGGCGATCCGCCAGGAGGAGGGCGGCGGGCGCCCGCCATCGCCGCTGGACGCCGAGGTGGAGCGCAATCTGCGCGAGCTCGACGAACTGGTCGGCGAGGTGCTGCTGGCCAGCCGCCTGGAGGCTGGCGCGCAGCCGCTGACGCGCCTGGAGGTCGACGCGCTGGCGCTGGCGGCCGAGATGGCGGCCCAGCAGGGCGTGGAGCTGAGCGACACGCCGGAGTCGGCGAGCCTGCAGGCCGACGAGCGCCTGCTGCGCCGCGCGCTGCGCAATCTGCTGGAGAACGCCAAGCGCTACGGCCGCGAGGGCCTGGAACTGCAGCTGCAGCGGCTCCCCGGGCATCTGGAGTTCCGCGTGCTCGACCGCGGCCCCGGCGTACCGGCCGAGCTGCGGCAGCGCATCTTCGAGCCCTTCTACCGCCAGCCCGGCCATGCCGAGATGGCCGGCGGCGTGGGCCTGGGCCTGGCCCTGGTCAAGCAGATCGCCGAAGCCCATGGCGGCCGCGCCTGGTGCGAGGCCCGCGACGGCGGCGGCTCGGTGTTCGCGATCAGCCTGCCGGCATGAACGGCCTGGGCTCGTGATCCAGCGCAAGGCCCCGCACCGACGGGGCCAAGCGCCGGGCGGCAAGATGCCGGCATGCCTGACCTTCCCCCGCTTTCCATTCTTGATCTGGCCCCGGTCGTCGAAGGTGGCAGCACCCGCGACGCGCTGCTGAACAGCCTGGACCTCGTTCGCCTGGCCGACCGCCTGGGCTATGCGCGCTACTGGGTGGCTGAGCACCACAACATGGAGGGCGTGGCCAGCTCGGCGACGGCGGTGCTGATCGGCCAACTGGCCCAGGCCAGCCAGCGCATCCGCGTCGGCGCGGGCGGCATCATGCTGCCCAACCATGCGCCGCTGACCATTGCCGAGCAGTTCGGCACCTTGGCCGAGCTCTTCCCTGGTCGCATCGACCTGGGGCTCGGTCGCGCGCCAGGCACGGACCGGCCGACGATGCGCGCGCTGCGCCGCAGCCTGGAGAGCAGCGGCGAAGACAGCTTCCCGAACGATGTGCTGGAGCTGCAGGCCTATCTCGCGCCGGCGGCCGAGGAGGCCGTGGTGCGCGCCGTGCCCGGCCAGGGCACCGAGGTGCCGATCTGGTTGCTGGGCTCCAGCCTCTACAGCGCGCAGCTGGCCGCCTACCTGGGCCTGCCGTTCGCGTTTGCCTCGCACTTTGCGCCGGAGCTGCTGATGCAGGCGCTGCAGATCTACCGCTCGACCTACCGACCCAGCCCCCGCCACCCCAGGCCGCATGTGATGGTGGGCCTGAACGTGGTCGTGGCGCCGACCGACGAGGAGGCCCGGGCGCTGTTCACCTCCGTCCAGCAGCGCTTCCTGGGCATGGTGCGCGGCCAGCGCGGCAAGCTGCCGCCGCCGGTGGCCAGTCTGGACGGTCTGTGGTCACCTGCCGAGCAAATGCAGGTGGAGCGCATGCTGCGGGAGTCGGTCGTCGGTTCGCCCGAAACGGTGCGTGCCGGCCTGCTCTCCACGTTGGAACGCACGCAGGCGGACGAGTTCATCGTCGCCTGCGCGGTGCACGAGCATGGGCTGCGCAGGCGCAGCTACGACTTGCTGGCGCTTGCTTGAGCGGACTCTGGCCGGGGTCGGGCGCCCTCTCAGCTTCGCGACTCGCTGCGTTCCCGCCACAGCTGCAGGCTGATCAGCAGCGTGGCGGCCAGCACCAGGCCGCCGGTGGCGGCTTTCCAAAAACCGATCGCCCCGGCCTGAGCCGGCCCGAAGGCCAGCCAGTAGCCGGCGCCGATGCCCAGGCCCCAGAGTGCGAGCACGTAGATCACCATGGGCAGTGCGGCGATGTGATAGGCGCGCAGCACGTAGGCGGCGACGGTCTGCAGCGCGTCGCCGAGGTGGAAGAACCAGATCCACACCAGCAGTGGCACCGCCGCCGCCGCGGCCGCCGGGTTGTTCGTGTACAGGCCGACGATGGGCTCGCGCAGCAGCGCGACCACGCCGCCGACGGTGGCGGCGATCAGCGTGCACAGCCCCAGCGCATGCCGGCCGACTGCGCGCGCCTGCTGGAACTCGCGCGCGCCCAGGTGCTGGGCGACCAGCGTGCCGGCGGCGGTGGCCTGGCCCAAGGCCAGCATGAACATCATCGAGACCAGGTTGACCGCAATCTGGTGGCCGGCGACCGGCGTGGCGCCCAGCCGCGCGATGAAGAAGGCCATGAAGGTGAAGCCGGTGACCTCGACGAGGATGGAGCCGCCCATCGGCAGGCCGAGCTTGAGCAGGGCCTTGAGCTCCGTCCATTGCGGCCGCGTGTCCCACAGGTGGGCGATGCGGAAGCTGGCATAGAAGCCGTCGTGGCGCAGCAGCCATTGCGCGGCCAACGCCTGGAACGCGAACACCAGGGTGCTGGCCCAGGCACAACCGGCCACGCCCAGCGCCGGAATCGGCCCCCATCCGAACACCAGCAAGGCGTTCAGCGGCACTTTCAGCGCCAGGCCTGCGACCTGCAATGCCATCACCGCCTTGGGCCGGCTGACCGCCTGCGCGAAACCGCGGAACGCGGTGAACACCAGGGCCAGCGGCAGCGCGAGCGCCAGCGGTCGGGTGTAGGCGCGCACCTTGTCGGCGAGCTCCGGTTGCAGCTGGGCCAGCCAGACGAAGGGCTCGGGGTAGAGCAACAGCCCGCAGCCGGGCAGGCAGAGCAGCAGGGCCAGCCATTGCGCCTGCACGAAGTGCCGGCCGCCGGCCTCGTGGTCGCGTGCGCCGAAAGCGTGGCCGGCCAGCGGACCCACGGCCAGCACCACGCCCATGAAGCCGACGAAGATGGTGACGAAGGCCGCCGAGCCGACCGCCAGCGCGGCCAGGTCCTGCGGGCCGACGCGGCCCAGCATCAGCGTGTCGACGGTGGAGAACAGCATCACCGCCAACTGGCCGATGAAGACCGGCCAGGCCAGTGGCACGAGGCGGCGCACGCTGTGCGCGAAGCTCGGCGGATTCAGGATGGCGCTCCGGGCGTGACCAGCGGAAGCTGCTCGGCCTCGCGCTCCTGAGCGCGTTCGGCATAGCGGTTGAAACGCCAGGCCGTGGCCTCCAGCTGAATGCGGCGCCAGACGGCGCGCTTCTGGAACGGGTCGTACTCGGGCCAGTCGCGCACCTCGTCGAAGCTGCGGCCGCAGCCCTTGCAGATGCCGTCGCCCTGGGCGGTCGAGCAGATCGCGATGCAGGGCGAGTCCGGCGTGCTGGCATACCAGGCGTAGAGGGCGTCGACGGCCTCCAGGCGGAGGCGCTCCGGCGACCATTCCGGTTCGTGGTGGTAGACCATCAGCGCGTAGACCTCGGCCAGCGCGCGCAGCTCGGGGGGCAGCGAGACGCCGTCGGGCGAGGGTCTCTTCACCCGCCACCAGTTGATGGCCGCTTCCAGGTCGGTGATGTGCAGCTTGCCCATGGTGCGCGGCTCAGGCATGCAGGCCCAAGCCCTCGCGGACCTCGCGCAGGGTCTTGCGCGCCAGCGCGCGGGCGCGCTCGCTGCCGACCTCGACCATCCAGTGCACCTGCTTGGGCTCGAAGGCGGCGGCGGCCTCGCGCCAGGCGGCCTGCTGCGGCAGCAGGCTGTCGAGCAACTGCTGCTTGCAGTCCACGCAGCCGATGGCGGCGCTGCGGCAGCCGGCGGCGAGCTCAGCGCGTTGCGCCTCGGTCGTCGTCACTTCATGCAAGGCCCAGACCGGGCAGCGGGTTGGCTCACCGATGTCCTCGCGGCGCACGCGGGCCGGGTCGGTGGGCATGGCCATCAGCTTGGCCCGGGTGCTGTCCGCCGCCTCGCGCATGGCGATGGTGTTGCCGAAGCTCTTGCTCATCTTGCGTCCGTCCAGGCCGCCGAGCTTGGGCGCCACGCCGTAGACCGGTTGCGGCTCGGGGAACACCGTGGCGCCCAGGCGCTGGTTCATGCGGCGCGCGACCTCGCGTGCCAGCTCCAGATGGGCGCTCTGGTCCTGGCCCACGGGAACCGCCTCGCCCTTGTAGATCAGGATGTCCGCGGCCTGCAGCAAGGGGTAGCCGAGGCGGCCGAAGCTGGGATGCTCCTGCTCGCGGTAGCCGGGCACGCGTTCCAGCCAGGCCAGCGGGGTGTGCAGCGCGAGCAGGGTGAAGAGCTCGGCGTGCTCGGGCATGCGGCTCTGGATGAAGAGCGTGGCCTTTGCCGGGTCGATGCCGGCGGCCAGCCAGTCCAGCACCATCTCGAAGATGGCGTCGTCGCGCAGCGGCTGGTCCACGTCCGTCATCGCATGCCAGTCGGCGACGAAGAACAGGCATTCGTGGCTGGCCTGCAGCTGCAGCCAGGACTGCAGCACGCCGTGGTAGTGGCCGAGGTGGAGCGCGCCAGTCGGGCGCATGCCGCTGACCACACGGGGCAGCGGTCTAGGGGTGGGCGTCGTGTTCAAGCACGGCATTCTAGGAACGGCCTCCCTACACTGCCTGCCTTGATTGCCCCCAGCCGCTCTGGGGTCGTCGCCCCGAGGGGCGACAGGTCATTGCGGCTCCTGTTCCCAACATGAAAAGAATCGTCATCCTGATCTCCGGCCGCGGCTCCAATATGGAGGCCATCGTGCAGGCCTGCACCCGCGAGGGCTGGCCGGCGCAGGTGGTGGCGGTGCTCAGCAACCGGCCGGAAGCCGCCGGCCTGGACTACGCGCGAGCGCAGGGCATTGCCGCGGTCGCCGTCGACCACAAGGCCTATCCCAGCCGCGAGGCCTTCGACGCTGCGCTGATGCAGGCGATCGATGCCGAGCAGCCGGATCTCGTCGTGATGGCCGGCTTCATGCGCATCGTCACGCCGGCCTTCACGGCCCATTACGAGGGCCGGATGCTGAACATCCACCCCTCGCTGTTGCCGGCCTTCCCGGGCTTGCACACGCACGAGCGGGCCATCGAGGCAGGCTGCCAGCTCGCCGGTGCCTCGGTGCATTTCGTGACCGCCGAGCTGGACCACGGTCCCATCGTCGCCCAGGCCATGGTGCCGGTGCTGGCCGGCGACACGCCGCAGCAGCTGGCGAACAGGGTGCTGGCGCTGGAGCACCAGATGTACCCGACGGCGGTGCGCTGGTTCGTCGAGGATCAGCTGCAGATCGCCGGCCATCGTGTCATCCACCGCGGCCATGCCGCCCAGCTGTTCATCTGATATGCATCCCAAAGCCCTGATCGACGAAGCCGCCCAGTTGCTGCGGCAAGTGCTGCGCTTCGAGCAGCCGGCCGACGCGCTGGTGTCCCAGCATTTCCGCAACAACCGCAGCCTGGGCTCCAAGGAGCGCCACGCGCTGGCCGAGACCACCTATGCGCTGCTGCGCCAGCGCCTGCTGTTCCAGCATCTGGCGCAGAGCGGTCATGGACCGATGGAGCGCCGCCTGGTGCTGCTGGCCTGGGCCGGCGAGCCGCGCGTGCTGGAGGCGGCGGCCACGGTCGATGAAAAGGCTTGGCTGAAGTCCTGCGCGGCGATCGACCGTGCGAGCCTGGCGCCCAAGTTGCGCCACAACCTGCCCGACTGGGTGGCTGGCGGCCTGCAGGCGCAACTGCCGCCCGAGGAGTTCGATCGCCTGGCCGAGGCGCTGATGCAGGCGGCGCCGCTGGATCTGCGCGTCAACACGCTGAAGTCCAAGCGCGAGCTGGTGCTGGCCGAACTGCAGGCGGATGGCGTGAAGGCCGAGGCGACGCCGCACTCGCCCTGGGGCATCCGCCTGCAGGGCAAGCCGTCTATCAACCAGTGGCCCTCGTTCAAGGACGGCGCGATCGAGGTGCAGGACGAGGGCAGCCAACTGCTGGCCCTGCTGCTGGACGCCAAGCGCGGCGAGATGGTGGCCGACTTCTGCGCTGGCGCTGGCGGCAAGACCCTGGCCCTGGGCGCGATGATGCGCAACACCGGCCGGCTTTACGCCTTCGACGTGGCTGGCCACCGGCTGGAGAACCTGCGCCCGCGCCTGGCGCGCTCCGGGCTCAGCAATGTCTACCCGATCCAGATCGCCCACGAGCGCGACGAGCGGGTCAAGCGGCTGAGCGGCAAGCTGGACCGGGTGCTGATCGACGCGCCCTGCTCGGGCCTGGGCACGCTGCGCCGCAACCCGGACCTGAAATGGCGGCAGTCGCCCGAGATCGTCAAGGAGCTCACCGCCTTGCAGTTGTCCATCCTGAGCAGCGCCGCCCGGTTGCTCAAGCCCGGTGGTCGCTTGGTCTATGCGACCTGCAGCCTGATGCGCGATGAGAACGAGGCGGTGGCCGAGGCTTTCCAGGCTGCGCAGCCGGGCTTCGAGCGCCTGGATGCCGCGACCCTGGTCGATCCGGCGCTGTGCGAGGCCGGCAATCTGCGCCTGTGGCCGCAGCGCCAGGGCAGCGACGGTTTTTTTGCCGCGGTCTGGCAGCGGCGATGAGCGCCCGACCCTTGGGGACGGTTTGATCTCACGCAAGGCCCTGACGCTTAGGGACCACGGTCTAGGGGCGACACCCTAGAATGTCGACTCCCGTACCTTTAGACGCCGATTCGTCGGCGCCCATGCATGGAAAGCATCTTCAACGCCTTTGCCGACTGGGTCGGCAACGGCTTCGCTGACGCCAGCCCCTGGGCCATCCTGGCCTACCTGCTGGTGACCACGCACATCACCATCGTCAGCGTCACGCTCTATCTGCACCGTGCGCAGGCACACCGCTCGCTGGACCTGCACCCGGCGGTCGCGCATTTCTTCCGGTTCTGGCTGTGGCTGACCACCGGCATGGTGACCAAGGAGTGGGTCGCCATCCACCGCAAACACCACGCCAAGTGCGAGACCGAGGAAGACCCGCACAGCCCGCAGACTCGCGGTCTGAAGGCCTTGCTGTTGACCGGTGTCGAGCTCTACCGTGCCGAGGCGAAGAACCAGGAGACCCTGGCCAAGTACGGCCATGGCACGCCCGACGACTGGATGGAGAACAAGGTCTACACCAAGCTCGGTATCCATGGCATTGCGGCCGTGCTGATCTTCAATCTGCTGATGTTCGGCGGCTGGGGTGCGGCGATCTGGGCGGCGCAGATGCTGTGGATCCCGATCTGGGCGACCGGCGTCATCAACGGCATCGGCCACTACTGGGGCTACCGCAACTTCGAGTCGCCGGATGCGGCGACCAATGTCTCGCCGATCGGCATCATCGTTGGCGGCGAGGAGCTGCACAACAACCACCACACCTTCCCGACCTCGGCCAAGTTCTCGGTCAAGAAGGGTGAGTTCGACATCGGCTGGATGTACATCAGCATCCTGAAGGCTTTCGGTCTGGCCAAGCCGCGCAAGCTGCCGCCGAAGATGGTCGAGGTGGCGCTGCAGCCGGCCGACAAGCTGACGCTGGACGCGGTGATCGCCAATCGCTACGAGCTGATGGCCCGTTATGGCCGCGAGCTGCGCGCCACCTGCCGCGCCGAACTCGCGCGCCTGAAGGCCGAGGGCGCGAAGCACAGCGCGCAATGGAAGCAGCTCAAGCTGGCCAAGCGCTATCTGCACCGCGACGAGGGCCGCATCCCCGAGCAGCACAGTGCCCAACTGGCCGCAGCTCGCGCCGCCAGCCCGGTGCTGGATCAGCTGTTCACGATGCGTGAAGAGTTGCGCAGCCTGTGGACGCGGACCAATGTCTCGGCCGAACAGCTCGTCAAGGACCTTCAGGCTTGGTGCCAGCGCGCCGAGGAAAGCGGTATTGCCGAGCTGCGCGCGTTCTCGATGCGACTGCGCGCCAGCCGTCTGGCGCCGGCTTTCGCCTGAGAAACCCTGCGTAATCCTGGGTAAAGCGACGCGACATCGTGCGCGTAGCTGCCTAAACTGAAAGCCTCCGCCGGCCTGACGCCGTCGGGGGCTTTTCCGATTCAGGAGGTCCGATATGCGCAAGCTGTTCGCAAGCACGCTGCTGGTGCTGGCTGCGGGACTGGTCCAGGCCAGCGACCGCGTCCAGATCAGTTACGCCGATACCGAGAAATTCGCCGACTTCGGTCGCTCCCAATGGGACCGGGAGCGCAACGAGAAGACCTTCAGCGCGATGCTGCAGGAGGTCGCCGCGAAGCTGCCGGCCAATCAGCAGCTGAGCATCAAGGTGCTGGACGTGAACCTGGCCGGCGAGCTCGAATGGGTGCGCCGCGCCGCCGACGAACTGCGCGTGCTACGCAACGTCACCTGGCCGACGATCGAGTTCGAGTACCAGCTCAGCGAGAACGGTCGCGTGCTGAAGGCTGACAAGGTTCGGCTGTCCGACATGAGCTATTTGCAGGACAGCTTCTTCACGGTGGGTCAGCAGTCGACCGCGCTGCGCTACGAGCAGCGCATGCTGGATCGCTGGTTCAAGGAAACCGTGCTCAAGCCCTGAACGGGTGTTCGCTTTCGGCCTCGCGTTGCCGCAATAAAAAAGCCCGCTGAACAGCGGGCTTTTTTATTCGGAAAGGCCGAATTACTTCAGCTTGATTTCCTTGTACAGCACGTGCTTGCGTGCCTTCGGGTCGAACTTCATGAATTCCAGCTTTTCGGGCGTGGTCTTCTTGTTCTTGGCCGTGGTGTAGAAGTGGCCGGTGCCCGCGGTGGACTCCAGCTTGATCTTTTCGCGTCCGCCTTTAGCAGCCATGGTGTGTCTCCTTCAATCAGGCTTGGCCACGGGCACGCAGGTCGGCGAGGACCGCGTCAATGCCCTTCTTGTCGATCAGGCGCAGCGCCGCGTTGCTGATGCGCAGACGCACCCAGCGGTTCTCGCTCTCGACGAAGAAACGACGGTATTGCAGGTTCGGCAGGAACCGGCGCTTGGTTTTGTTGTTGGCGTGGGAAACATTGTTCCCGACCATGGGCTTCTTGCCCGTGACTTCGCAGACGCGTGCCATGAGGACACTCCTGTTTTTTGTCCGGCGACCGCAAGCCCGATGGTTCGCTCGGGACCGCGGCGGCCTCACCTCGCCATATCACGCACTGTTGCCAGTTGTTGCACGTGCTTCTCGGGTGGCGGTAACCCGTTCCTCTGGGCGCGCATTGAAGTTCAATGGCAGTACCCGGAAAAGCCCGCGAGTATAGCCTAGCCCTGCTGTTCCAGGAAGCGCTGGGCGTCCAGTGCGGCCATGCAGCCGGTGCCGGCGCTGGTGATGGCCTGGCGGTACACATGGTCCTGCACGTCGCCGGCGGCAAAGACGCCGGGCACGCTGGTCATGGTCGCGAAGCCGTCCAGCCCGCTCCTGGTGCGGATGTAGCCGTCCTTCATCTCCAACTGGCCCTTGAAGATGTCGGTGTTCGGCTGGTGGCCGATGGCGATGAAGCAGCCGTGCAGCGCGATGTCCGTCGTGGCGCCGGACTCGGTGCTCTTGACGCGCACGCCGGTCACGCCCGAGGCGTCACCCAGCACCTCGTCCAGGGTATGGAAGGTGTGCAGCACGATCTTGCCGGCCTTGACCTTGTCCATCAGCTTGTCGACCAGGATGGGCTCCGCGCGGAACTTGTCGCGGCGGTGGATCAGGTGCACGGTGCTGGCGATGTTCGACAGGTAGAGCGCCTCCTCGACCGCGGTATTGCCACCCCCGACCACGCAGACCTCGCGCTCGCGGTAGAAGAAGCCGTCGCAGGTCGCGCAGGCCGACACGCCGCGGCCGCTGAAGGCTTCCTCGGAGGGCAGGCCCAGGTACTTGGCCGAGGCGCCGGTGGCCACGATCAGCGTGTCGCAGCTGTACTCGCCGCTATCGCCCTTGAGGGTGAACGGGCGCTTGGAGAAATCGACCTGGTTGATGTGGTCGAACACGATCTCCGTCTTGAATCGCTCGGCATGCTGCTGGAAGCGCTGCATCAGCTCCGGGCCTTGCACGCCCATCACGTCGGCTGGCCAGTTGTCGACCTCGGTGGTCGTCATCAGCTGGCCGCCCTGGGCCATGCCGGTGATCAGCACCGGGTTCAGATTGGCGCGCGCGGCGTAGATGGCGGCGCTGTAGCCGGCCGGGCCGGAGCCCAGGATGATCAGGCGGTGATGTTGGCTCATGGAAGTTCGGATGAGGGCGGCCGCCTGGATGTCAAGAGGGCGTCCCAGGGTTGCACCGGGGCAAGACCCCGTCGGGCCTGCGAAAGAATGCCGGGATTCTAGGGAGCCGTGCATGACGCATGGCTGACCCCAACCCCTACCCGGAGCAAGCCCATGGCCATGTTGTCCAACCTCGATCTGATTCGCCGCGTCCGGCTGTTCTCGATGCTGACGCCGGAGCAGGCGCAATCGGTTGCGGACAGCGTCACCAAGCGCCGCTACAAGCGCGGCGACATCGTCGTCGAGCAGGGCGGCCAGCCCAATGCGCTCTTCATCCTGCTCAATGGTCGGGCCCGCGTGCTGACCGCCGATCACCGCGGCCGCGAGGTCATCATGGCGGTGCTGGAGGCTGGCGACTATGTCGGCGAGATGAGCCTGATCGACGGCGAGCCGGCCTCGGCGACGGTGCGCTGCGAGGCGCCGACCGACATGCTGGTGCTGGGCCGCAACGAGTTCGCGCGCTGCCTGCCAGAGCCGCACACCATGGCCTACGGCATCCTGCGCGGCCTGGTGGCCCGGCTGCGCAATGCCGACCGGCAGATCGAGTCCCTGGCGCTGCTCGACGTCTACGGCCGCGTCGCCCGCACGCTGCTGGACATGGCCGAGGACCGCGACGGTATCAAGATCATCCAGGGCCGGGTGTCGCGCCAGGACATGGCCAAGGTCGTCGGCGCGTCGCGAGAGATGGTCAGCCGCGTGATGAAGGATCTCGAGGAGCGCGGCCAGATCGAGACCCTGGCCGATGGCTCGGTGGTGCTGAAACAGATCGCTTCGCGTCTGGACGGCGATGAGGACGCGGAGGCCTGAGCAGGCCTGACAATGCCCCCATGAGGGGAATGATGGAACTGCCCGCTGCCGCCGCGGCGGGCTTGCGCAGCCGTTTGGCGACACCGCTCGGCCTGCTGGCCGGCGGCCTGCTGCTGGCCCTGGTGGCGACGGCACTGCTCAGCCACGATGCGCGCGACGCGGCGTTCTCGATGGCCGCCGAACGCACGCTACCCGCCAACCGCCTGGGCGCTTTCGGCGCCTGGCTGTCCGACCTGCTGCTGTTCGGCTTCGGTTTCTCGACCTGGTGGCTGTGGCTGGTCGGCCTGCGTCACTGGCTCGGCCTGCTGGCCTCGGTCTGGCGTGAACAGCCCCGCGAGCCCGGCGAAGGAGGGAGCGGCGCTTGGCGCCTGCCGGTCGGCCTGCTGCTGCTGCTGCTGGCCTCGACCACGCTGGAATGGACGCGGCTCTACCAGTTGGAGACCCGCCTGCTTGGCCATGCCGGCGGCGTGCTGGGCTATGAGCTGGGGCCGCTGGCCATGCAGGCCTTCGGTTTCGCCGGTTCCGGTCTGCTGGCTATCGTGCTGCTGCTGCTCGGCCTGTCCTGGGCGCTGCGCTTCTCCTGGCTGCAACTGGCCGAGCGCCTTGGTGCCTGGATCGAGGCCCGTTGGGAGCGTCAGCAGCAGCGCCGCGAGGCGCGCGAGGACGAGCGCCTGGGCCAGCAGGCGCAGCAGGCGCGCGAGGTCGAGGTCGGCGAGGCCAAGGTCGAGCGCGAGCAGGAGGCCGAGCGGCACGAGCCGCTTTATGTGGAGCCGCCGGTGCTGGACGTGCCGGTGGAATTGCCCAGCAGCACCCGGGTTGCTGCGGAGCGCCAGCAAACCCTGTTTCAGGAGCTGGCCGACACCAAGCTGCCGCAGATCGACCTGCTGGACGCCCCGGCGGCGCGCATCGAGACGGTGACGCCCGAGTCGCTGGAGATGACCAGCCGGCTGATCGAGAAGAAGCTGAAGGACTTCGGTGTCGAGGTGCGCGTCGTCGCCGCCTACCCGGGCCCGGTGATCACCCGCTACGAGATCGAGCCGGCGACCGGCGTGAAGGGCTCGCAGGTCGTCAACCTGGCCAAGGATCTGGCGCGCTCGCTGAGCCTGGTCAGCATCCGCGTCGTCGAGACCATCCCGGGCAAGAACTGCATGGCGCTGGAACTGCCGAACGCGCGCCGGCAGACCATCCGCCTGTGCGAGATCCTCGGTTCGCAGGTGTACGCCGATGCCGCCTCGATGCTGACCATGGCCCTGGGCAAGGACATCGTCGGCAGCCCCGTGGTGGCCGACCTCGCCAAGATGCCGCACTGCCTGGTCGCCGGCACCACCGGTTCCGGCAAGTCGGTGGGCATCAACGCGATGATCCTCAGCCTGCTCTACAAGGCCGAGGCGCGCGATGTGCGCCTGATCATGATCGACCCCAAGATGCTTGAAATGAGCGTCTATGAGGGCATTCCGCATCTGCTCTGCCCGGTGGTCACCGACATGAAGCAGGCCGCCAACGCGCTGAACTGGTGCGTCGGCGAGATGGAGCGGCGCTACAAGCTGATGAGCAAGCTGGGCGTGCGCAATCTGGCGGGCTACAACAAGAAGATCGACGACGCGAAGGGTCGCGAGCAATTGATCCCCAACCCCTTCAGCCTGACGCCGGAAGCCCCGGAGCCGCTGGAGCGCTTGCCGCACATCGTCGTCGTGATCGACGAGTTGGCCGACCTGATGATGGTCGTCGGCAAGAAGATCGAAGAGCTGATCGCCCGCCTCGCTCAGAAAGCCCGCGCCGCCGGCATCCACCTGATCCTGGCCACGCAACGGCCATCGGTCGACGTGATCACCGGCCTGATCAAGGCCAACATCCCGACGCGTCTGAGCTTCCAGGTCAGCAGCAAGATCGACTCGCGCACCATCCTCGACCAGATGGGTGCCGAGGCCCTGCTCGGCATGGGCGACATGCTCTACATGCCCAGCGGCACCGGTCTGCCGGTGCGCGTGCACGGCGCCTTCGTGGCCGATGACGAGGTGCACCGCGTCGTCCAGTACCTGAAGGAGCAGGGCGGCGAGCCGAACTACATCGAGGGCATCCTCGAGGGCGGCGTGCTGGAAGGCGAGGGCGGCGGCAGTGGTGGCGATCAGCCGCCCTGGGCCAGCGGTTCCGGCAACGGCGATGGCGAGAGCGATGCCCTGTACGACCAGGCGGTCGCCGTGGTGCTGGAGCACAAGCGCGCGTCGATTTCGCTGGTGCAGCGCCATCTGCGCATCGGCTACAACCGCGCCGCCCGCCTGCTCGAACAGATGGAGAAAAGCGGTCTGGTCGGCGCGCTGGCCACCAATGGCAGTCGCGAGATCCTGGTGCCGCGGAGGGAGGAGTCATGAAACGCCGTTGGATCCTGCTGCTGGCGGCGGCCGCGCTGCCGTTGTTTGCCCAGGCCGATGCCCTGGACCAGCTCGCCGCCTTCCAGCGCGAGGTCAAGTCCGGTCGCGTGGCCTTTACCCAGGTCGTGCAGTCGCCGGATGGCCGCAAGCAGCGCCGCACCCGGGGCAGCTTCGAGTTCCAGCGCCCGAACCGCTTCCGCTTCGACTACCAGCCGCCCGAGGCCCAGACCCTGATCGGCGACGGCCAGAAGGTCTGGCTGATCGATCCCGACTTGAACCAGGCCAGCAGCCGGCCGATGAGCGCGGTGCTGGGCAGCACGCCGGTCGCGCTGCTTGCCGGCTCCAGCCTGGGCGACGGCTTCAAGCTCAGCAACGAGGCGCTCGACGCGGACGGCATCGCCTGGGTGCTGGCCGTGCCCAAGGCGCCCGACCAGGGTATCCAGCGCCTGCGCATCGGCCTGCGCGGCAAGCTGCTGGCGGCGATGGAAATCGTCGACGGCCTGGGCCAGCGCTCGCGCCTGGATTTCGGCGCGCTCGAGGTCAATGCGGTGATCCCGGCCGAGCGCCTGCGCTTCACGCCGACACCGGGCATGGATGTCGTCGACGGCTGATCTGTTCGGCGGCGGCGAGCCCGCGCAGGCTCCGCTCGCCGAACGCCTGCGCCCCAGGACCCTGGCCGAAGTGGTCGGCCAGCAGGATCTGCTCGGCCCGGGCAAGCCGCTGCGCGTCGCCGCCGAATCAGGGCAGCTGCATTCGATGATCCTCTGGGGCCCGCCCGGGGTTGGCAAGACCACGCTGGCGCGCCTGCTGGTGCAGGCCAGCAAGCTGCCCTTCATCGCGATCTCGGCGGTGCTGGGCGGCGTCAAGGACATCCGCGACGCGGTCGAACAGGCGCGCGTGCACGGCCGCGCCGCGGTCTTCGTCGACGAGGTGCACCGCTTCAACAAGGCGCAGCAGGACGCGTTCCTGCCGCACGTTGAGTCGGGCCTGTTCGTGTTTATCGGTGCGACCACCGAAAACCCCAGCTTCGAGGTCAATTCGGCGCTGCTCAGCCGGGCCAGCGTGCATGTGCTGCAGCCCTTGGGCGAGGCCGAGCTGGGCGAGCTCTTCGAGCGCGGCTGTGCGCTGCTGGGCGCGCGTTGGAACGAGGCGGCGAGGTCGGACCTGATCGCCTATGCCGACGGCGACGCGCGCCGCCTGCTCAATGCGCTGGACAACGTCAGTCGCGCGACCCCGGGTGAGGTCGACGCCCCGCGACTCAAGCAGGTGCTGGGCCAGCAACTGCGCCGCTTCGACAAGGGCGGCGACCAGTTCTACGATCTGATCTCCGCGCTGCACAAATCGGTGCGCGGCTCCGACCCGGATGCGGCGCTCTACTGGCTGGCCCGCATGCTCGACGGCGGTGCCGATCCTCGGTATCTCGCGCGCCGCCTGGTGCGCATGGCCAGCGAGGACATTGGCCTGGCCGACCCGCGGGCGCTGCGCGTCACGCTGGATGCCGCCGAGGTCTACGAACGCCTGGGCTCGCCGGAGGGCGAGCTGGCGCTGGCCGAGGCCACGGTCTTCCTCGCCGTCGCACCCAAGAGCAATGCGGTCTACACCGCGTACAAGGCGGTGCGCGCCTTTGTCGCCCAGGATGCCAGCCGGCCGGTGCCGATGGAGCTGCGCAATGCGCCGACGAAGCTGATGAAGCAGCTCGGCATGGGCGATGGCTACCGCTACGCGCACGACGAGCCCGAGGGCTTTGCCGCCGGCGCGCGCTACCTGCCGGCCGGCGTGGACGCACGCTTCTACGAGCCCACGGAGCGCGGGCTGGAGATCAAGATCGCCGAGAAGTTGGCGCGCCTGCGCGCCGCCAATGCGGCGGCGCGCGGCGAGGATGCCGTTTAGCTGCGGCGGCGTCGTGCCAGCTGCAGGCCGCCCAGCGCCGCGACGGCGAGGGCCAGCGCACCAGGTTCGGGCACCTGTTGGTTGTTCAGCCAGAACAGCTGATCCTGGCGCGTCGACGAGGTCATCACGTACAGCTGGCGGTCAACGCGGAAGCCGGCCGACTGGGTCAACAGGTCGCCGGCCAGATGGCGGTAGCTGCTGGCGTCGGAGAAGCTCGCGCCCGGCTGGCTGATCAGGCTTTGGTCGCTGTCGTAAAGGATGTTCCAGATCGCCAACTGCAGCGAGGTCGACTGCGCCGCGGTGCTGACCGCCGAGGGGGTGGCCTCGACGTAGCTGATCAGCTGCGCCAAGCGTTCGACGCGGCCCGCGTCGAAGACCTGCTCCACCGGCTTGATGACGAAGGTCGCGTTGCCGGCCTCGCCGTTCATCAGCACGCTGTAGCTGGTGCCCTGGGCTGGGTTGATGGTCTGCAGGATGTCCACGCAGTACATCTCGAAGTCGACCAGATTGAAGCGCTCGTCGCTGAGGCCGCTGAGCTGGCCGCGGAAGCCGCCGGCCAGGCCGTTGTAGTTCGGGCTGGTGACGTTGACGGTGTTGCCATTGCCATGCGACCAGCCGCTCATCGTCAGCGTGCCGGCCTGGGCCAGGGATCCGGCGGTGGCCAGAAGGGTGCCCAGCGCGATCGGGGCGACGCAGCGCAGGGTCTTGGCGAAGGAGCGGGTGGACAGCATGACGGGTTGCGGTTGAAGCGGATGGCGCCACTGTAGGAAGCCGGCGGCCCAGGGGGCTTCCCCGACTCGCGGGGGCCCCCCGACTTCCGGCTGGATTCGCGTGACCCAGTTCACGGCCGGCGCTGCGGGCCTGGCTTTCGCGTGATGCGCCGCCGCGACGCTTACAGCGGATAGCCCCGGCTCGGCACCACCGCGCGCATTGCGAACGCGGTGCGCACCCGCGCCACATGCGGAAACGCGGCGAGCTGCTGGCGGTGCAGGCGTTCGTAGTCGGCCATGTCGGCCACCGCGACGCGCAGCAGGTAGTCGAAGTCGCCGCTCATCAGATGGCATTCGAGCACCGCGGGGCAGGCCGCGACTGCGCGCTCGAAGGCGTCCAGCGCGCTATTGCCCTGGCTGTTCAGCGTGACCTCGATGAACACGGTATTCGGCCGCCCGATCGCCGCGCCGTTCAGCCGCGCCGCGTAACCCTCGATCACACCGCTGGCCTCCAGGCGTTGCAGACGGCGCAGGCAGGCCGAGGGGCTCAGCGCGACCGCCTCGGCCAACTGGGCGTTGGCGAGCCGACCGTCCTGTTGGAGCAGGCGCAAGATTTGCCGGTCGATACGGTCGATTCCATCGTTCATCGCGAATAGTTTCTCTTTTCTTCGAATGAAGTTGCATGAACCAAGGGTTTCTACGTCATCAGCTTGCGCGAAGCTGCCGCAACGCTCGCCCGAGCATGGCGGGTTCCATTCCCCCAACCCGGAGTTCCCATGCCTACCACCCTCGGTGTCCCCAAGGAGATCAAGAACCATGAGTACCGCGTCGGCTTGACGCCCAGCGGCGTGCGCGAGCTGACGCATCATGGCCATCAGGTCAGCGTGCAGAGCGGTGCCGGTGCCGGCATCGGCTGCTCAGACGCCGATTACCAGGCGGCCGGCGCCGTCATCGTTCCCGATGCGGCCGCGGTGTTCGCCGCCGCCGAACTCATCGTCAAGGTCAAGGAACCGCAGCCGCAGGAGACCGCGATGCTGCGCGAAGGCCAGACCCTGTTCACCTATCTGCACCTGGCGCCAGACCCGGTGCAGGCCGAGGGCCTGCTGAAGAGCGGCTGCACGGCGATCGCCTACGAGACCATCACCGACGTGCGCGGCGGCCTGCCGTTGCTGGCGCCGATGAGCGAGGTCGCCGGCCGCATGGCGATCCAGGTCGGCGCCGTGGCCTTGCAAAAGGCCAATGGCGGCCTGGGTGTGCTGCTCGGCGGCGTGCCCGGCGTGCCGCCGGCCAGGGTCGTGGTGATCGGCGGCGGCGTGGTCGGCACGCATGCGGCGCGCATGGCCATGGGCTTGGGGGCCGAGGTGCTGGTGCTCGATCGCAGCCTGCCGCGCCTGCGCCAGCTCGACGAAGCCTTCGGCGGCCGCCTGCACACCGGCTATGCCAGCCTTGACGCCACCGAGCAGGCCGTGCTCGGGGCCGATCTCGTCATCGGCGCGGTGCTGGTGCCTGGCGCGCAGGCGCCCAAGCTGATCCGCCGCGCGCAGCTCGCGCGCATGAAACCGGGCGCGGTCATCGTCGATGTCGCGATCGACCAGGGCGGCTGCTTCGAGACCAGCCATGCGACCACGCATGCTGACCCGACCTATGTGGTCGAGGGCGTCGTCCACTACTGCGTGGCCAACATGCCCGGCGCGGTGCCGCGCACCAGCACCTTCGCGCTGACCAATGCGACCCTGCCTTTCGTGCTCGCGCTGGCCGACCAAGGCTGGAAGGCCGCCTGCCGCGCCGACCCGCATCTGGCCCATGGCCTCACCGTGCACGCCGGCGCGATCACCCATGAAGCGGTGGCCCGCGACCTCGGCAAACCCTGGCATCCAGCCGCATCGCTCTGGGCCTGACCAGGGGGTATTCCCAAGGGGAGAGGGGGGCTACCCCCCTCTCATAATCTTCGCGCCCGTCCCCCCGGCCGGGCGAGGAGTGGCGCTTGGAAATCTTCATTCAGCAGTGCATCAACGGTTTGGTGCTTGGGAGCATGTACGC
>VFQP010000228.1_pt1 | contig 138290 bp, 101 predicted proteins | sample 3512351 | NCBI WGS metagenome assembly VFQP01 (sample SAMN10412372, study PRJNA504923) | tailings metagenome | isolation source: Relicate 1 Philex TSF1 revegetated site | place: Philippines: Tuba, Benguet | collected 2017-08-29 | reverse complement strand
GTCATAATTAAAAGAATGTAAATTACTAACTTAAACGACAATTTGCAATGCACCCGAGTCTAATTTACAAATTTTTAAAAAATATTAGAGATATTCGGCGTTTTATCAATAGTCTAAAAATCACATATAGCTTAGTAAAAGAAGAGTTACTTTTTGAAGATGTTTTTGTTCTTGAGCTTATAAAATTTAAATCTACTTTTGTATATGACTTATTAGCCTATTCAAGCTGTCTAGAATCTCCTTCGGGTTATTATATCAAATTTTCAGAACAAAATTTTGATGAAATGACGAAACAAATTAACGAATCAGAATTAGACTATACGTTTGAAGAAATTAAATGTGCAATTTCATTCCTATACGACCACAGTGGATTAGAAGGAGGATTAAGAAAAGAAAAATCAACCCGTTTAGCTCGACCTTTGTTAAAAAAAGACAATCATTACTTATATTTCAACTATCAACTTTTTGGAACCTTTTCAATGAAAAAATTCAAAGAATCATCTGAAAATCCAGAATTGCTTCAAGAACTAATTGAGGACAAAAAAGAAAAAATAGATGACTATATTGAAATTGTTCGAAAAGAAAAAAACAGAGACTTTGACAATATTTCTCAAAACCTTTTGAAAAGCTTGATTTTTTGCAACAAAAACATTTCCACTACTTTCCAACACCAATCACTAAGAAATGCTATAACTTCTTTTATATCAACTCAATATCAACATTCAAATACAGGTACTAGAACTAACATAAATAAATTTTTGGAAGAATTCTTATTAAGCAACTTATTTCCAGTGGAAGAAATAAAAACTCATCTATTACGATCTGACGTCACCATAGATTTACTTAAAAACCATTTGCTAGACATCCAAGACACTAGCTTAACAAAGATACTAGAGAAGGAAACCCTTATCAATATCAATCAAAAAATTTTCGACAGTTACTTAGAGAGTTTTGGAAGTAATGAAAAGGAAGTTTATTCATTGCTAAAAAATAATTATGAAAATACTGAAATTTTAAATAAGCATTGTTGTAAAAAATATAGAGAATTCTTAGACTCAAATTATACTTGGTACATGCAAAATCTAATTAAACCTTATGATGAACCCTTTCACAAATATACTTTTGAGCCTTTTATATCTCAGATATTTGGTGAATACAGTGAATTTGAAGACTTTTTAAATAAAATTCCTGAGGACAAAGAAGGATTTCGAGCTTATAACCAACTCAAATTCAAAGAGTTTAAGGCTAATGGGTATCGACCAATTATTATCCCCGATTTTAGGGAATCTGGACCTTATCGTGAGTAAAGCCTAGTTGCCTTCCAAAGCGTCAGCTGATTTGAAATCGGCTGACGCTTTTTTTATGAATTTTATTCAAAAATGACATATCAAGCCATTTTTTCGTAAATTTCATATCCTAACCTAATGCCTTTGCCTATCATGCACCAAACTGCGCCTCTCACTCCCTCTTGGTCTCTTCTCGAAAAAATTGGTTTTCGCTTTTTCTTTCTTTTCTTCTTTCCACAGTTATTTGAAGCTTTGTTTTCCCTTTTCCTTCATGGGGGAAGTATTGGGGATTTTTACCAACATATTTGGGATACAACTATCAACTGGGCAGGAAGGACATTTTTCAACATTCCTAAAATTACGATTAGACCCAATGGCAGCGGAGATACTACTTGGAATTGGGTACAGCTATTTTTGATAAGCAGCACTGCTTTTATTGGAACAGTCGTCTGGAGCATTGCAGACCGCAAACGTGCTCATTATCATTCATTCAATTATTGGTTTTGCGTTCTATTGCGTTTCTATTTGGGGATTACTATGCTAAGTTATGGCTTTGCGAAGGTGTTTTTTTCCCAATTTGGCACTATCACTACTTATCGCCTTTTTGAGCAATTAGGCGATATGAGTCCTATGGGTCTTCTCTGGACATTCATGGCGTTTTCGAAAGGGTATCAGTTTTTTACGGGTATGGGCGAAGTCATTGGCGGTTTTTTACTTTTCTTCCGACGTACCACTCTTTTAGGAAGTTTGATTATTGTGGCGGTGATGAGCAATGTCGTGATATTGAATTTCTTTTATGATGTACCCGTAAAGATTTTTTCTTCACAATTGTTGCTCGCTGCTTTTTACCTGATTGCCCCCGATATAAAGCGATTAATGTATTTTTTTGTTTTAAATCAGCCTACTCCCGCCCGAGATTACCCACTTTTTTCTTCAAAAAAATGGTTTAAATGGGGAAGACTCGGACTCAAAACCCTTCTTATCGGTTCCTATATCATTATGGGTTGTATGCAAGGCTATCAATCTTGGCAGTATCAAGAAAGTCCTCAATCGGCCCTGTATGGTCCCTATGAAGTTGTTGATTTTAAGAAAAACAATCAAATCGTATCTCCCACCGATACTCTTCGCTGGGAGCGTGTGTTTGTAGATAGACGAGGAAGCTTTGATATGATTTCTATCACCAACTCACAAGGGTTTCAACAAAGGATTGGGTTTGAATATAATCAAGCCAAACATAGCTTTACTTTGAAAGAATGGTATGGTGATGATAAAAAATACCCATTTTCGTATACTCAGCCTGATTCTAGCACGCTGTTTTTAAAAGGAAAATGGAAGGATGATTCGCTAAGTATGAAATTACAAAAAATCAAAAAGCCATTTTTGCTCACTTCAAGAGGTTTTCATTGGGTCAATGAAACACCTTTCAACAAATAACTAAGCCACCATTTGAGTAGTCCCTAAAGGCAAAGCCAAGTCAATGGTAGTACCTTGGTTGGGGGCCGTTTGGAGTTTTAGCGTTCCGTCTAATTCTTCCACGCGCTTTTCCATATTAAAGAGTCCATTGCCACTGACCTGTCCTACTTCCTTGTCAAAGCCCACACCATCGTCTTTGATTCTTAGGCGCAGTTGTTGGTTTTGGGTAAAAATTTCAATCCATACATGACTTGCGTGGGCGTATTTGGCCACGTTGTTGATTGCTTCTTTGAAAATCAGATAAAAATTGTATTGCTGATGAGAAGGCAATTTGTAACCATTCAATTCGTCGGCCACGCTAAAATCATACCGAATATGTTTAGGATCGAGCATTTCTGAGGCAAAGATTTTCATTTTATTGGTAATACTTTCCAGGCTATCGTTCATAGGGCGCGTCGTCCAGATAATATCCCGAATTGTGGCTACGGTACGTTGCGAATTGATACTTATCAAATCGAGCAATTCTTTAATTTTAGAATCTTTATCCCCCAGTTGTTTTTTGGCAGCTTGGCTCAGCATCGCCACACCACTCAACGTAGCCCCTAAATCATCATGTAGATCCCGCGCAATTTGGGTTCTGATTTTATCAGACACCTGCATTTGGTAAATTGTCTCAGCTTGTAGTCTCTGGGCCTCTCTGATTTCCTTGATACGATTTCGATAAAAAGCATAACCCAATATCCCCATAAGGGTTATTACTACCAAAGTCAGCGCTACGAGCCAAAGGGTTTTTTGATGAAGTTCGGCTTCTTGTTTGGCTTTGATTTCTTTCAAGAGTTGGTTTTCTTTTTCTTTCTCAAAAGCAGTGTATTTCAGCTCAATCAGCTCAGCCCTCACTACATTTTTTTTACGTTCAATCGAATCATTTAAAGTCTTATAAGTCTGAAAATAGGAAAGTGCATCTTTATAATTACCTTCCATTTCGGCCAGACTAGCCATTTCTTGGTTGATACGAGCCATTTCTACTGCCGAACCATACAACTTCGCCATACTTAAAGCCTCTTCATACCATTCTTTGGCTTTGTTAAAATCTTGTTGGAGACGATAAGTGTTGGCTTTTTCTTCATAACATTGAATTTGAAGTAGTTTTTCACCGTAGCGTTGGCTTTCTTCAATGGCTTCGTCCAAATATTCCAATGCCACCGTAAACTCCCGTCGGTCGTTATAGTTACGGGCAACTCCCAGTAAAATTTGGGGTAAAATCAGATAATTTTCTTCTGCCTCTTTAGCCAATACCAAGCCTTTTTTGAGGTAGGCCAAAGACTCTTCATAATGCCCCATGCGGCGGTACAAATCACCTATTTGCTCATGATTGACAGCCATGCCTCGTGCTTGATTGGTAACCATATTCAACTTTAAAGCCTTAAAAGTATACTCCAATGCTTTTTCAAATTGGTTCATACTTTTATAATTTTCGGCGATATTGTTATAGCATATAGCTTTGCCTCTATCCCAGTCCCTGGCTTCAAAAAGTTTGAGTGCAGCAAGGTAATAGTCCTGCCCTTTGGTATAATTCCCTTCCAGCGACTCTAAGATGGCATAGTTGATTATACTTTGTCCTAAACTAATGTTGTTGTTTAGTTTTTTGGCAAGCTGATTGGCTTCATTGGCATAACGCCATGCAGAGGGTTGATCTATTTCGGATAATCGATACGAAAGCCTATGTAGAGTAACCACCCTCATACTATCTTGCGTAGGGTGAACTGCCAACCAATGCTTGAGGCTATCAACCATTTTGTTTTGGCCAAATACCTTTTCTGCTACCGCAAAACCAATGATTGTAAAAATTACTAAGCGATAAAACATATAGAGCTTGCAAAATGGATTTTATGAGCTAATTTCTTAAATTTATTACAGCCTACCTAGCCTCATTTAGTTAATGGTAATACCCAATCCTTTTTATGAAAATACAATACTGCTCTGATTTACATTTTGAATTTGCCGAAAATATCCAATTCTTAACCCATTATCCTATTAAGCCTTCGGGAGAGATACTTATTTTGGCGGGTGATATCACCAATTTATCTTATTTCAAAACCCGAAATGTAGAAAAACTCTTCTTCAAACAACTCTCTAAGCAGTTTGAAAAAGTATTTTGGATATGTGGCAACCATGAGTTTTATCGAAGCTGGGATGTATCCATATTAGACAAACCGTTGTGTTTAAACGTCACCAAAAACATTCATTTGGTAAATAACTTTTCCACTATTTACCGGGGCATTCGACTGGTTTTCACCACCTTGTGGTCTCATATCAACGAATTAGAAGGCCTTTATATTGAAAAAAACATGAGTGATTTCCAGCTTATCAATTATCAAGGCCGCAAGCTCACTACGGCTATATACACCCAGAGACTACACAAGCCTTCCGTTGACTTTCTGGTGAAAGCTCTTCCTTCTGAGTCTGATATTCCCACTGTAGTAGTGAGCCATCATTTACCTTCTTTAAGTTGTGTACATCCCAAGCACAAAGGCAGTTTATTGGAGCAAGGTTTTGCCAGTAATCTTGATGCACTAATTTTAGAAAAACAACCCACCTATTGGATATACGGTCATAGTCATGCCCACATTCCTTCTTTTAAAATTGGCTCGACTACCTTACTAACCAATCAATTGGGCTATTGCAAGTACGGTGAGCACGGGAGTTTTGACGAAGCGCTTTTTTTCGAAATTCCTTAAAAACAAATCGCCGTCTATCAGTGCGATAAACGGCGATTAATGCTTGTTGTAAGCTATGCTATATACCTAGTTTCTACGTTTTCTAGGCTCTTTTGCTACTTTGCCCGGCTCTTGGTCTTTTTTACGTCCTGTACGGAAACCAGCAGGATATGGTGAGCGCAAATCATTCATTGGAAGAATCCGAATCTCCACACGACGGTTACGACTCATTCCTACAGCCGATTTATTATCAGAAATAGGACGAAGCTCACCGTAGTATTCTACCATGATACGACTAGGGTCTTGCATACCATTGCGAATCATATAACGTTTAGCTGCTTCTACACGACGTTTTGAAAGTTGAATATTGTAATTGTCAGAAGCACGTGCATCTGTGTGGCCGATGATGACGGCACGGCAGTTTGGACGCAAGTTGAGCAAATCAATTACTTGTTTCAAAATTTGCTGTGAAGGATCTTTAATAATGGCCTTATCGGTATCAAATTCGATATTACCGAACATGGCTTCACATTCTTCTTTTGGAAGATTTTTAGCAATAATATCTTTGATATATTTTTCAAGATCCATCGCAACTCCACCTCCCGACACAATACTGTTAGCAGGGGTGCTAGGTTCTTTATCAAAAAGGTCCGCCACACCGTCACCGTCAGAGTCGGTATACAAACGAGGATCAACCGGCTTAGGCATGTTTGCTTTTGCAATTGAGTCGGCATCGTTCATGGTTGGGTTGTAAGGCGGTGCAATCAAGTCCAAAGGATTGGTATAGCGCAAGTGGTAGCGACCTTTGGCGGGATCATGTACCCAATTGCCTTTGGCATCTTTTTTAGCCATAACCGCACTTTTACCAATTTTATAGGTAATTCCCAAGCCAATACTTCCCCACTTGTCTTGTTTAGAATCCCCTTTGTTAAACAACCAAATATCTTGACGAGCGTATTGTTCACCACCTCCGCCACCATAAGTGACATCTAATTTCTCAGAGTTTACGTGATTTAGAGTAAAGTCTAAACCTATATCAATACGAGGAGATACTTCAAAGTGAATAGCAGATCCGATAGGGAAGACAATTTCTCGGGTGTAAGTAGATCCGTCACGTTCCCATTCACCAGCAGTTTTAGAACTGGCATTGGTATTAGTTCTAATCAATTCTACGCTTTTGTTAGTGCCTAAGCGATACACCCTTGAATTGTACCACATATAGCCATAGCCTACATATACATCCCACTTCCAACGCTTTAGCTTATTATACCCAAACAAAATAGGCTTTAGGTTAGCATGAGCATTGATTGAAGATTGTAAGAAGCCCTTCGTTTCAAAATGAGCATTGTACAAACGCTCTTTTGACCCATTGAGGTTACCAGTCCAGAAATTGAGGCTTGCCCCAAAAATAGGGGTAATTTGCTTATGCAAACCAAGACCCAGACCTCCCGTTAGATGTTCTTCTGGCCCCAATTTAAAATCGTGTTGGCGCAAGTCACCATAGAATTGCGTAAGAGCTGGCGTAATTGTCAGTGCCCATGTATTCAATTTGTTTGGGCCTTCATACCCTGCACTTTTAGGGGCAGGAGCCTGTGCATCAACTTTCGTTAATGCCAATGACACAATTAATAGAGTGGACAGTAAGTTGATTTTTTTCATGGGCAATGAGCGTTATTTACTGCAAGGGGTATTATAATAATATAAATAATTTATTTAAATAGCGTATCAAGCCTATAAGCCGGATTCTGTTTTCCCGATATATACCGAGACTCTTATCATTTATCTGGTTTCGACGTCACCGTCGAAATCTATCAACCTACCCATACTGACAGCCTTTGTAGGGCGTTGGAGCGAGTAACCCCACAATCAGTACTTATTTGGTCTTTCAGCCCGTAAGGTTTACCATGCCTCATTTGTCACCAAACGAGCGGTAGGCTCTTACCCTACCTTTTCACCTTTTCCACTTACAATAGTAAAGTGGTAGTATATTTTCTGTTGCACTTGCTGTCAAACAGCCGTCTCCAGCTGTTTGCCTTCCCGTTAGGAAGTACGGTACTCTACGCTGTCCGGACTTTCCTTCCTGCTTTGGTTAAACCCCAAATCAGAACGATAAGACGGCTTGGTTACGCTATTGGGCACAAAGCTAAAAATACTTGTTGTCATTAAAAATCAAATAAAAAGAAAAAAATCGTAAAAACCATAAATCAACCCCCATTTTTGACTTAAAGGAGGCCGTCTATTTTGACCTCTACTTGACCTTTGGCTACTATCAAAGCTACTATGGCTGAGGGAGTCAAGTAGACTTGGTCAGGTTCAAGTCCCTCCAAATGCCCACTTAAATTTACGCCTTTTGTTACTTTGCGACTAGTAAGCTGTTGTCTAATGGCTTTTTGGGCTTCTTCTACTTGAGTACCTACTGGAAAGACAAACTGCTGTTCAATTTGTTTGGCAAATCGTCCTTGCAACAACCAATTGGCCGTTTTTACGAGAACACTATGGGTATTGAGGTCATAATCAACATTTTTGAGCGATAAAAGCTTAGTTGAAGCATCATAAAAAGGCGTACCTTTCAGATAAATCACCCCATTGATACTTCCTTTAAGTCCTGCTTTGATAATCAACTTTTCATTTTGACCATAAATATCGACGCTGGTCACCTCAATTTTGTATTTTCCTTCTTTAAAATCAAAAGTTTTTCCTACAAACTGCGATGCGGCAAGTTTAGAAGCCTCTTCGTAAGGCAAAGTCCCTATCAACCCTATCTGGAATCCTTGCGGGATATCATTCGTGACAATCAACGGTGGAATATTGAGTGCTGGCTTGGTCACTGGTTTTTCGCCCGTATAAGTTTGAGTAAACCCTTTAATCCCCACGGTAGCACTGATTTTACCATTCTGAATTTTAAAAGGACTCATCAAAATATCAGTAGGCGTGATGAGCAGCCAAGTGCGATACTCTTCCGACAAAAGCCGAGGCTCACGTATCAAATTCCATGCCTGAAGTACATATGGCTTGATAGAAATATTTTGGCGGATATTGTCGTCAATTGCCTGTGAAATTTTTGCGAGGTTTTCATTAATCAATCTACTCACAATACCAGTTATAGGCACCTCAACCCCCGCAACTTTAATACTAGGTTTGCTTACCCAGTCAAATCCCGCTGAGGCAGTTTGCGTATTGACTTTCCAATCAGCATCTACCCCAAAACGTGTCATAAACTTAAGGTTTATCTGAAATTCGGTGGCTTGTGAGCCACCTATGCCGAGCACCTTGTATCCTTTTTCAGCCCAAATTTTTAGGGGTACCGTATAAAACAATAAAGAATCGCGAGCATCGGCCACTATAGGCCCTCTTTTCCAGACCTTTGCTTTGAAGTTATCTTGATTCCCATCTTCAAAACTATTGTCTTCATAGATAAGTCCTTGAACTTGAGCATTCAAATGTTTTGTCACGTCAGCAATCGATATATCGACGGGTACCTGCACGACAGACCTATGTTTTTCGTTCTGAATTTGCATATTTGTATATTTATATGCCTCTAAAGGCGCTTTCGGCTGGGTAGTAATGGAAGATCCCCCACAAGAAATCATCCAAAAACTACCTATCAATATTCCCAATGCACTAGGAAAACCAGACCATTTGGTCTTCAAAAAACCACGGGAGCCCAAAATTTTATTCAGATGCATGGATATTTTATAATAACAAATGAAGGACTCGCAAAGTTATTAAAACAACTCCACAAGTCCTTCTTAAATATTAAGGTATAAGTACGATTGCTATTTTTTCAAAGGCCAACGATACGTAAATTTATTGTTGATAGGAGCACCAAAATAATTTACATTGAGGTAGTCAAGGCGTTGTTTGTGTACTTCTAAGCGTTGTTTAAAATCATCGAAGTTTTTGAGGTTTTTAGGTGTCCAGCCTACTTCTGCTAAGGCAATTCCCCTAGGATATGTCATATACTCTACGTATTCGGCGGTTGGCATATATTCGGTCCATACATTGCCTTGTACTCCCAAAATATGCTTTGATTCTTGAGCATTAAAACTCTCTGGGGTAGGGTCATAAGAATAAGTTTTGTCAAGGGGTAAAAATCCACCAATCGCAATAGGCTGAGTTTTGGGGTCAGCCTGATAATGATCCAAATAACAAAACTGCGTAGGCGTCATGATAGCATCATGATTTTGTTTGACAGCATCGATTCCTCCTTGGGTACCACGCCAGCTCATAATGGTAGCGTTGGGCGAAATTCCTCCCTCCAAAATCTCATCCCATCCAATCATCTTGCGCCCCTTAGCAGTAATAAACTTATCGATTCGACGGATAAAATAGCTTTGCAATTCATGCTCGTCTTTGAGTCCTTCTTTCTTGATTAAATCTTGACAAAAACGACTTTCCTGCCATTGTATTTTTGGACATTCATCTCCACCGATATGAATATAAGGACTGGGAAACAAATCAATTACTTCGGTCAGAATATCTTCCAAAAAGCGAAATGTTTCTTCTCTAGGAGCAAACACATTCTCGTGCACACCCCAAGTAGTGGCCACTTGGTAGATTTTATCGGGATTGTTGCCGTATTGAGGATATGCTGCCAACGCAGCTAAGGCATGACCCGGCATTTCGATTTCAGGCACCACCGTCACAAAACGTTCTTGTGCATATTTGATTACTTCTTTGATTTCTTCTTGCGTATAAAAACCACCGTAAGGTTTTGCATCGTATTTGTGATCGTTGTAATGCCCAAGCATTGTTTCTTTTCGCTTCGAACCTACCTCTGTTAACTTAGGATATTTTTTGATTTCGATACGCCATCCTTGATCATCAGTGAGATGCCAGTGAAACGTGTTCATCTTATGAAGTGCCAGCAAATCAATGTACTTTTTGATAAAACTCACGGGATAATAATGCCGCGCTACATCTAGCATCAAACCCCGATAAGCATAGCGAGGCTGGTCTTCTATATAGCAACAAGGTACAGTCCAAGTGACATTGTCGGCCTTTGCCGAACCAAAAATAGCAGCAGGCATCAGTTGTTTGAGGGTTTGTAGGCCATAAAAAAAGCCTTTGGGATTCTCAGCAGTGATGACAATCCGTTTGGGAGATACTTCTAAAAAATATCCTTCTTCTCCTAGTTTGACGTCTTTGCTAACGACAAAATTGATGCCGTCTTTGACCCTAAAATTTCCGGCAAATACCTTGGTGTCACGCCCACTAACAAGGCCTATCTGCCCCGCTAGACTTTCGGCCATCCGCCGAAGTGCTGGATCGGTACTCGCTACTGCTATAATGGGCTTGGCTCCCAATACAAACACTCCCGTCTTTGCCTCTAATCGAACGGGTTTGGGCAAAAGTGAATAGCTATTTTGTCCCAAAAGGGGTAAAAAACTTGTGAGTAGTAAAAATAAGAAAAGGGTCTTTTTCATAAAATTATTTATTATTTAATACAAACATAATAAAATAATTTACTATAAAATTAAAAAGTTAATTAATACTAAACAAAATTGTAAATTATGCCAATCTCGTTCCATTGGGCACAGGGCGGTCAGGCTGAGCCAATACCACCTCACCTTCTGGCAAAGCAAAGCCTGTTACTAAAACTTCCGACATAAAATCAGCTACTTGTTTTGGGGGGAAATTAGTAACACAAAGCACCTGTTTACCCAAAAGTTCTTCTTTTGAATATAACTTCGTGACTTGCGCTGAAGTTTTTTTGATTCCAAGATGCGTCCCTAAATCTACCCAGATTTTCTAGGCGGGTTTTCGCGCTTTCGGAAATTCTTCCACTTGCACGATAGTACCCGCATAAAGTCCTACTTTTTCAAAATCTTGCCAAGCGATAATGCTGTCTGTCATGGAGTTATTTTTTTAGTAAAGGAAAAATCTCAATACAAGGCACTTTTAAGCCTTCTAAGCCTGTTGCTTTTATTAGAAGCCTCAAAATAACACCTTAAGAATATATGTTTGTCTCCTTTTTTCAGTATTTTTAGGAGAGGCTGCTTACTTTTTTTGATTCTCAGACAACTATTAAACGGCTAACTAATAATTTAAGCTATGAGTAATGTATTTTCTTGGAAAAACCTTCTGAAAGACACTCTTTTAGTAACAGCTGGTGTGTTAAGTGCAGGTATGGGTCTCAAAGGATTTTTACTATCAAGTCATTTTATCGATGGGGGTGTAACGGGAATCTCAATGCTAATTTCTAGCCTTTTCAACATTCCTTTAGCCATTTTGATTCCTATCATCAATATCCCCTTCATCTTCATTGGATATCGTCAAATCAGCCTGATTTTTGCTATAAAAAGCTGCATTGCCATCGCCGGGTTAGCCATTTGTTTGTCGCTTATGCATTATCCAGATGTAACCCCTGACCCACTCCTTACTGCCATCTTTGGAGGGTTCTTCATTGGAGCAGGGATTGGCCTAGCGATGCGGGGAGGGGCGGTATTGGACGGAACCGAAATCGCCGCAGTGCTTATTACTCGTAGGATTTCATGGCTTAGAGTAGGTGATGTTATTTTACTTTTCAACATCGTTATTTTTACTGCTGCCGCTTACTTTTTAGGCGTCAATGTGGCACTTTATTCTATCTTGACTTATTTTGCTGCTGCCAAAACGATTGATTTTATAGTGCATGGATTAGAAGAATATACTGCGGTAATTATTGTCTCAGAAAAACACGAGGAGATTCACCAAATGATTACCGAAAAACTCAAAAGAGGAGTCACAGTGCTTAACAGCGAAAAAGGATATGGAAAGCGTGGTTCGACCAAAAAACAAAACGTGTTGTATTCGGTCGTTACAAGACTTGAGGTAAGTAGACTAAGAGACGAAATCGCTCATATTGATCCTCAAGCTTTTATTGTACAACATGGAGTAGATGATACCCGAGGAGGAATAGTCAAACAGCGGGCATTGCATTGAAAACCAACATGGCAAGGTGTGAAGCCTTGCCATGTTGATTGGATTGCCTTAGGCATTACGCACATAGCTACCAAGCCACTTGATGTAGTTTTTATGTTTTTTAAAAACTTTTTGTACGTTTTCGTTTTTAAAATACCCTTCTAATTCAATAAAAAACCAAAAGTTGAAATCTTCACTTCCTTTGTAAGGTCGGCTTTCGATTTTGGTAAGGTTGATATTAGCTCGTTTAAAATCTTGCAAAAAGCTCGCCAATATCCCTGGTTTGTCGGTGTCAGGTAAGCGGGCGATGATGGTGGTTTTGTCATCTTCACTAGGCTGATTTACAAAGTCTTTTGCCAAAATAAAGAAGCGAGTACGATTGTTACCATTGTCTTCGATATTGTCAAAAAGCGTAGGAAGACTAAACAAACGAGCGGCAATCACCGAACAAATAGCAGCACTCTCAGGATCTTCGGAGGCCAATTTAGCCGCCTTTGAAGTAGATTCTACCTGAATCTCTTCGGGCTGTGTTTGTTCAAAGTATTTGTTCAGAAAACCACGGCATTGTCTAAATGCAATATCTTTTGAGTAAATCCGCTTGATTTTAGAAGGGTTTTCACACTCAGTAGCAAGCGCAAAGTGTACAGGGATTTTGAGTTCAGCAGCGATATTGACGGAAGTTTCATTGAGCAAGTCTACCGTTTCATACACAATTCCCTCTTGATTGTTTTCGATAGGAATTACCCCAAACTTGGCTCGCCCCGTGGCAACTGCCTCAAATACAGACTTTATAGTGGGAAGCGTCATGTATTCGCTCATCGCTCCAAAACGACTTTCGGCTGCTTGGTGCGTAAAACTTCCTTCTGGGCCTAAGTAAGCAATACGCTCAGGAAGCTCGATATTGCGCGCTGCGGCAAATATCTCTAAGTAGATAGCTTCAATCGCTTCAGAAGAAAGAGGACCTTTATTGAGTTTTTTGACACGATCCAGAATAAACTTCTCCCTTTCGGGACGGTAGATGACCGTTTTGGTAGCACGTTTGAGTTCTCCTACTTTATGAACCCATTCCATTCGGCGATTAAGTAAGAGCAACAATTGGTCGTCGAGGGTATCGATTTCGCGTCTAATGTCTTCTAAATTCATGTTTTTTAATAAATGATTGTGCAGCAAAGCCGACGCCCCACTGCACAATATAAGCTACTAGTTTTCTTCTTCGGGAGCGGGAGGAATGGTAATCCCCGCAAAGAGCGCATCCATTTTGGCAGCATACTCAGCAGTATCATCAAGGTAAAAATGCAACTCTGGTACAATTCTCAACTGATGACGAATACGCTGACCCAGTAATTGACGAATTTGTTTATTGCGTTCTTGGATTTGTTCGAGAAGAAGCCCTTTGTTTTTTGTCACTAAAAAACTCAGGTATACACGTGCAATGGCTAAGTCAGGAGACATCCTGACAATGGTGACAGTAATAAAAGCATTGTCAAACCAAGTTCGCCCTTCTTTTTGAAAAATATCACTCAGGTCTTTTTGGATTTGCCGAGCTACTTTCTGTTGTCTTTTAGATTCCATAGTGAATTCCCATTTTATAGTACATTCCCAAAATATCTTGGTCCTCAATATTTTTATGTACTCTTTATCGGATACAAAGGTACGAAATTCTATTCATCTAATTTGGTACGGTTTTTGGATACAGCATGAAAAGCATTAAATAAGCATAATCTTCTACCATGTACAAAGCCTACCTCTCAACGTTTATTGGTATTTTGGGTAGTGTAAGCATTGCCCTCCAAACCCAAGCCCAGCACTTTGAATCTTCGAATTTGCCCATTGTTGTTATCAATACCCAAGGACAAACTATCATTGATGAAACCAAAGTAAATGTGCATATGGGTGTGATTGACAATGGCTCCGGCAATCGCAACTACTATCGCAACTCCCAAAACAACAACCAACCCGACCCTTTTAATAACTATGACGGCACCATAGGTATTGAATTTCGAGGCTCTGCTTCCCAATTTTTTCCTAAAAAGCCATATGGTTTTGAAACAAGAGAAAACGCTGGCTCAACCAAAAGCGTTAAGGCTTCTATCCTAGGAATGCCCCCTGAGAGCGATTGGATACTAAACGCTAGCTACACCGACAAGTCGCTCATGCGGGATGTACTTACGTACCATTTATCCAATCAAATCGGTATGTATGCCACTCGTACCCGCTATGTAGAATTGGTGGTAGATGACGACTACAAGGGGGTGTATATTGTCATGGAAAAAATCAAACGCGATGCCAACCGAATCAATATCGCCTCTCTCAAAGAGACAGATAATAGCGGCGACGAAGTGACCGGAGGATATATTCTTAAAATCGATAAAAATACTGGCACTGGCAACGCTTCTTGGAAATCACCTTATCCCGGTAATCACAACACGGAAATTAACGTGATGATTGAATACCCCAAACAAACCAATATTACTGAGGCACAATACAATTACATCAAAAATCATTTCACTGAATTTGAAAATACCCTCAAGTCCTCTCAATTTAAAGATCCCGTCAACGGCTATGGCAAATACATCGATGTTAATTCATTTGTTGACTACTTCCTCTTGACCGAACTTACTTACAATATCGACGCCTTTAGGCTCAGTATTTTTATGCATAAAGACCGTGATAGCCGCAATCCCAAAATCAAAATGGGGGCTCCGTGGGATTATGACCACGGATACGGTAATGCTAATTTTTGTCAAGGTTGGGAAACCAACCACTGGGCTTATGATTTTGTCAGGGAGTTTTGTCCCAATGACGACAAGCAAGTACCTTTTTGGTGGGCAAGGCTGCTAGAAGATAGGGATTTTTGTATTAAAGTAAGAGACCGCTGGAAAGAACTCCGTACCAACTATTGGACCAATGACTACATCAATACCTTTATTAGATACAATGAGGAGCTACTGTCCGAATCACAGGTACGTAACTTTCAGCGTTGGCCCATTTTGGGTGAGTGGATATGGCCTAATTATTTCGTCGGCAACACGTTTAAAGAAGAAGTAGATTGGTTTAAAAACTGGACCGAACAACGCCTCCAATGGTTAGACACCAACATAGACAAAATCGGGGCTTTAGGTATAGATTGCTCTAACGTATCAGCTCCTGCTATCGCTAATGTTAGCTACTGTCAAGGTCAAAATAGTAATCCACTTACTGCCGTAGGAACCGACCTCAAATGGTATACCTCCGCCGACGCCACCGAAGGAAGTACCCTCGCCCCTACTCCTTCTACTGAAACTTTGGGGACAGCTTCCTATTACGTAACCCAAACAACGCCTCAAGGATGTGAAAGCCCAAAAGCAAAATTGGACGTCACTATCAATGCCGTACCTCAGGCGCCCACAGTTGTTCATGTCGAATACTGCCAAGACCAATCCCCTCTTGCTTTGAGTGCCGAAGGGCTTCAACTTAAATGGTATACTTCGGCTACAGGTAGTAGCGCAGAGACCACTGCGCCTATCCCTGCTACCACGACTGCGGGTTTAGTTTCGTATTTTGTATCACAAACTATAGACGGCTGTGAAAGCAATAAAGCCGAAATCCAAGTTACTATTAAAGAAAAATCTACCCTTCCAACTGTTACTAATAACGCCTATTGTGAAGGAAATACGGCGACACCTCTCACCGCTTCTGGCGAGAACCTAAGATGGTATACATCTATACAGAGTGAATCCAATACTACTACTCCACCTGTACCATCCACCGAAAAAGCCCAATTGCTGTCTTTTTTTGTAACTCAAAATACCAATGGTTGCGAGAGTAATCGCGCAGAAATAGCGGTTAATATAAAAGCAAAACCTAGCCGTCCTGAGGTTTCTGACGTTGGATATTGCGAGGGCCAAAATCCCAATCCCCTCACGGCTCAAGGCACTGAACTAAAATGGTATGCCTTCGAAACAGGGGGTACGGGTGAAAGTACTACTCCTACTTTTGTCACATCATCAAGTACTAAGCTAACCTATTTTGTAACACAAACTATTGAAGGGTGTGAAAGCGATAGGTCGAAAATCGAGATTACTATAAGCCCTAAGCCTACTCCACCCCAAGTTGAAAATGTAACGTATTGTCAGCAGCAAGTACCAAGCAGCCTTAGCGCCCAAGGAACCCGTCTACGATGGTACTCTTCCGATATTAGTAGTACTGGCGATACTTTAGCACCTTTACTCACTACTAATGAAGCTACGACCTTGGCCTACTTTGTATCTCAAACAGTGGGGGGATGCGAAAGTGAAAAAGCCAAGATAGAAATTCTTATCAAAGCAAAACCCGACAAACCCACCCTCATTTCTACCATCAGCTATACCAAAGGTGACAACGCAGAACCAATTTCGGCCCAAGGAGAAAATCTAAAATGGTATGCTACCGCCGCTGCTACCAATGGTAGTCCTACCGCTCCCGTACCTTCTACCACTACTACTGGCGATGTGTATTATTATGTAACTCAAACCGTCAACGATTGCGAAAGCGATAAAGCTGAGGTAGTCATTAGCGTATTTGAGCCCCTTGCCTCTAGTGTATGTTTAGAAATAAAAGCATTTTTGGAAGGAGCCATGAATGGCTCAAGCATGACCAATATACTCAATAAGCAAGGGCTACTTCCTGGGCAAACTCCAAGCAGCGCTTTTGCTGCTAAAACCCCTAGTGGACAACCTTATTCCAAAGGACTATGGCTATACAATGGCTCCGAAAAAGTAGAATCATATCCAAGTGACGTAGTCGATTGGGTACTGGTATCACTCCGTACTTCTCCTTTGGATGAAGTTACTACAGTGTTCAAAACAGCCGCTCTCATACACCAAAATGGCACCATCCGTCCCCAATCTGGCTGCCCTTCTTTTGATGCAAGCCATAAGTTTTATGTAGTGGTAGAGCATCGCAATCATATCGGTGTAGTATCGCATGAAGCAGTAGGTATCACGGGTGGCAAAATATCATATGATTTTACAAGTCAGCAATCCTTCATCCCTCCCAATGCTCCCTCATCAGGACAAACCAAGGTGGGAAACTTTTACTGCCTACTTGCAGGAGACGTCCAAAAAGGAGCTTTTTCTGAAATCAACGCCCGAGACAATGCCATTTGGCTTGGGGAAAACGGGAAATTTGGAGTATACACTGCCGCTGACATGAACCTAGACGGTGAAGTCAACGCCAAAGACTATTCGCTATGGCGCCGAAACAATGGTAAGTTTTCGAGTATTGGATTCTAACCAACTTACATCAAACTACCCACGCGCATTTGTTCGACAACCTCTTTGATATGTTGAAGTGCAAAGGTGATTTCGTCGTCGGTTGTAAATCGCCCCAAACTCAAACGCAGTGAAGCATAAGCTTGATCGTCGGTAAGGCCTAATACCTTTAACACATAAGAAGGTAAAACCGAAGCCGACGTACAAGCTGAGCCGGTCGATACCGCCACATCCTTGAGGCTCAAAAGTAAATTTTCGCCGTCTACATCTTCAAAACAAATATTGGTCAAATGAGGCAAACGAGCAGCTATATTACCATTGACAAACGTATGCGGGACTTGGGACAAAATCCCTTGTTCGAGGCGATCGCGTAAAAGCTTCAACCTCTCCGATTCGGATTTCATCTCCTTTTGTGCTATTTCACACGCTTTCCCCAAACCTACAATTCCAGGCACATTGAGCGTACCAGAGCGGCGCCCTCGCTCGTGCCCACCGCCATCTAGCTGCTGACTGATTTCAATACCCTGTTTTACTATTAGTGCTCCTATTCCTTTGGGGCCATATAGCTTGTGGGCTGATAAACTCAATAAATCAATGCCGTCAGAGTGCATATCGACGGTTACTTTGCCCACGGCCTGTGTGGCATCACTATGAAATACTGCTCCCACCGAATGAGCCAAAGTAGCCATCTCACGAATGGGCTGAATCACGCCAATTTCGTTGTTGGCATACATCACCGAAACCAATATCGTATCTTTTCGAAGAACATTGGCCAATTGCTGAAGACTAATGAGACCGTCAGAAGACGGAACAAGATAAGTGACTTCGGCCCCCCATTCTTCCAAATGATGGCAAGTGTCCAATATAGCCTTATGCTCAGTAGCAACGGTAATGATGTGTTTTCCTCGAACTGATTTTTTTTCAAACAACCCTTTGATAGCCAAATTATTAGCCTCAGTAGCCCCACTCGTAAAAACCACTTCTTTGGGATTTACATTCAGAAACTTTGCAACTTGTTTACGTGCATTTGTTACTGCTTCTTCGGCAGTCCATCCATATAAATGCGTTCGACTTGCAGCATTTCCAAAATGCTCACTAAACCACGGAAGCATCGTCTCCAACACTCGACTATCTACAGGAGTGGTAGCATTGTAATCAAGATATACAGGCAAGCGCATAAAAAAGTCGTTATTTTTGAACGAAAATAACGACTCAATTCTACATGTACAAATCCAATCAATTACTTATTATTAGTTGATGCAGGCGGCGGTAATTTAGCAAAACTTGACTGAAACCACTTTACATTCATTCCTATCATACCTGCATTGGAAGAAGTCCAAGCAAAATCCAGTGCTTCGTTTTTGCCGTCTTCGTACAATGCCAACTTTAATACCTCTAAGTCTTTTCCAAAAATCACTTTAGACAATTCAACCGTGTATTTGGTAGGTTTCTTTTCAGCATCAATCAATCGCAAACGGCCACCTTGATCGTGTAAATAAACCTGTCGATTAAGATCATATTTATCTTCAGTGCCTTCTTTTTTGAGTCGCCACCATCCAACATAGACCTCGCAACGCTTGAGTTGATGATATACTTTATCCGTAGGGCCAAACAAACGTTTTCCAGCTTCGTCAAACCCTTCTTCACGAAACCAAAAATCATTTTTAGATAAGAGGAGGCTATCGGTCATGTAGAACTTTTTCTTATCTTTCTTTGACTCCATCAGACAGGCTTTATCTTTCATATATCCCACAAACTTATCCCCATTGCGACGCCAATAGACCGCACATCCTTTTGTATTTTCGAGTTTATCAAATGTCAATGTTTTGATTTTATCGGGCTTCTGATTCAAATTGACATAAGCAGAATCGACTTTAAAAGTATACTTATCTAAACGTATTGCTTTTTCAGCCGGGTCTTCTTTGAAAACATAAATCCATTGATAAATCTGATTGGGATTATTGTCATAATAATGCTTCACATAAAATACATTTTCGCCAAGTGTAGGGGCTTGAATTGGCGAAAAAACAATATGTGTACGACGATGCCGATTTGGTGCTTTAGTATCAATTTCTCTAACAAATTGTTGAAAATTATCGAATTCCCCTTTGAGCAAGGCAGTCATTGATTTTAAATCATCTTTCAGAGAAGAGGCTGCCTGCCCAAAACTTTGCATATTAAGCAACAACAATAGGATACTAACGAAGGCGTGTTTTTTTGAATCTTTCATGAGCGTTTTATAGGATTTCAAGGGTGCAATATTACGCAAAAAGTTCTTTTAATAGTCCAAAGATTTATCAAATGGATTAGTCTTTGAAAGAAAACAATGTTTTATATATTTCTTTTCAATCCATAACTTGGGACACTCATTGCAATCTTTCCTAAAATCTCCATGATTACTACCGCCGTCTTACTTTATCTTTTTTTGCCTATTTGCTTGTTTTGGTGGGGGTGGTTTGAATGGTGGATAGCATTGCCTTGTACTGCTATCTTAGGAGGCTTATTGGCAGTAACTTTCCCCTCTTTCAAGCTTTCCTATTCTCGTAGTTTCTTATATTTTAAAAGTCCACAAGGCATCCTATTTTTTAAGTCAGTTTTGGTATGTTTGATACTATCTTTTGGTTGGACATACCTGAGTGGTGTAGGAGGATTTAGGCCCCAGCATTTCGATTATTTCAAACACAATTTACTGATAAACAACTTAATCCGGTACTCATGGCCGGTTGTTTATCATGACCAAACCTACTTAGCTTATTATCATGCCTACTATTTAGTGCCTACACTCCTAGCCAAATGGACGGGTGGTATATCTTGGGCGTCTTATTATTTTTTTGTTTGGACTTGGCTAGGGTTATTTCTTGTTTTCAGGCTTTTACAAGAGCTGGGTGGCACGCGTCTGCTACTTTTATTTTTGTTTTTCAATAGCCCCGAAGGGATTTTGTGGCTAGTAGAGATTTTCAAATCATCGGCCTCTCTTAAAGCGTCGATTGTAGACTTATGGCGCAATGACCACACCATAGAACTCATCCAAACTCCAGGGGGGCTGATGTTTCCAAGTCATGTAGAATCATTCATAGCAGCACCTCAACACTCTCTGTTCTCATGGCTTGGCATAGGATTATTATTAAAAACTCTACTTCCCGTAGGCCAAAAAACTTTGTCAAACGCGGCTTTTTTACTAGCCTGCTTACTACTTATAAGTGGCTTATATTGGTCACCTCTAGCCACTTTAGGGCTTGTTCCGTTTGTAGGTTTTATGGTAATTTCTTCCAATACCTTCTCCCTCAAAACAACCAAACGCTCAGCTTTTGCACTTGTAAGTATCGTTCTGACGGCGTTGCCGATATTGATTTTTTATGCCGGTCATTTTCCCATTTTTACCCAGCACGGCTGGTGGTGGAATTTTCTAAAATCCTCTCATGATTATCTTTTACTTTTCGTTTTTTTGGCCTTGGAAGTAGGAATTTGGGGTTTGATAGGATTTTATCTTTTTAAGAAAAATTTGGTTTCTAAATTAGATACAAAACTTCTATCACTGGCATTGATCGTGCTTACTATTTTAGCATTCTATCGTTATGGTTTTTTCAATGATTTGGCTCGACGTGCTTGCTTAGCTCCTACGTTAGTTGTATGCTGGTTTGTAGCAAAATACCTCATTCCAAGAGCTTTAAATGGCCTTGCATGGGAGCGTCTGTTTTCGATAGGACTTGTATGTTTTTGTGTGCTTATTCCATTCAAACAGCACTTGCGCTGGTTCACTTCTGAGCCCTACACAACTATTGTCGATAAAAAAATAAGTGATTTTACCCCTTACACCATCCATTACCTCGACCGATACCATAACGGGCAGTTTGACGTAGTAGCCCAATACTTAGGGCGTCCCCAGTCTATTTATATGCACTCCTTTGCCCCCTCCCAACCTACTAAGCCTAAAGTCATCTCGAAGGCATTTTATTACTGGAAATCTACTTTTAAATTATCTTCTTTTGAAAAACAAGCATTGTTAAATCATAAAATCGATAAGCTTTACGTCAAATTTTTTGATGTGGATTGGGATGGTGTTAGCAAGCAAGCCATTCCTAAAGCGGTTATTTCTTTTGCAGAATCCCCTCCCGTTTCAATTGTGCCTACGGTATTTATTACTAATCGCAGCCTCGAAAACCTAACTTGGGGGGGTATCGATGAATTGGGAGAAAATATAGCTACTAAAATCTCACAAATATCCCATGCTCAAAGGCAAAGCTTTGGGGTGGACGAAGTACAAATTGACTGTGACTGGTCGCTTACCACCAAGTCTAAATACTTTAAACTTCTTTTGGTATTGAAGAAAAAACTTACTCAATCTGGGCTTTCCACAAAACCTATTACCTTGTCGGCGACGATTCGTCTACACCAAATTAAGTTTTATCGAACTACAGGTGTACCTCCCATTGCAAAAGGCATGTTGATGTACTACAACATGGGCAACTGGAAAACTCCCAATGCTCCCAATTCTATTCTAGACCTCGATGTAGCTCACCGATATGCTGATTATATCTCCGACTATCCATTGCCTTTAGATGTAGTGCTTCCTATTTTTCGTTGGGGAATAGTGTATCGAAACGGAAAGTTTATTTCCTTCATCAATCACCTCACTACCAAAGAATTAGAGAATACTGTTTTCTTAAAAAAATCTCAATATCCTCATCAGTACGTTGCTCTCAAAAACACCCATGCTTGGGGTATAGCCATTCGTCAGGGGGATATTTTACGAATTGAAGAATGTCACCCTGAAGACCTCATAATAAGTAGTAGATTACTTGCTGAAGAAATACAAAATTCTGAAGTTACTTTTGCGTTTTACCATTTAGATTCTTTGAACCTTTCTTTTTATGAAAAACAATCGCTTTTTCAAGTTTTTCGAGCCTTCCGCTAAAATCATCGCTATTCTAATCTTACTTGCTTGTGCAGGTGGACCAGCTGATTTAAATGAATTTACGAGCTACTTTATGCCCGAAAGTGCCGAGAGTCACGCAGGTGATAACCGCTATAATTATACGCAACAGTTCTTGTATTTGTCAGAATACGAAGACACTTTAGAGGTGGCGCCGACGCTCAATTCGCAAGCGTGGGCCCAATACGCCAATGTATCGGAAGAGATAGCATACCACTATTTTTACGGAGAAAACAAAACCGATGTTTTATCGCAGCGTTTGCTCCTCAAAGGCAACAAATCCGCCGTCAATTATCTCCAATTGGCTCGAAAAATCGACCAAGCGTATACCCCAGCCCTCTATTCGTGGGATGAGACCCAGCGTGATTCCCTAGTTTTACAACAAGCATATATGCAAGTCCAAGCGCAAGCTCAAAACGCTCCAGATGATTTTTTAAAAGAAAGGTACGGGTTTCAGGCGGTCAAACTCGCGATGATTTTACAAAAGCCAGAAGAATGCCTCAAGCTCTACGAACGCTTTATAAAACCACTCAAAAACAAAACTTTCATCAGCGATTGGGCTTACAGTCGCAAAGCCGGAGCAAGCTTGGCTTTAGGCGACACAGCTAGAGCAATTTACGAATTTGCGCAAGTATTTGAGCGCTGTCCTTCACGCCGTAAAGAAGCAGATTTGAGCCTTCGTATCAAAGGGATTACTTTCCAAGAAAAAGCCCTTAGTTATTGTCAAAACGATGCCGAAAAAGCAGCGGTATATGCTCTTTGTGCCATTCAACCTTTAGAAGATGGATTACCTTTCTTGAAAAAAATTGTTGAGCTTAATCCTAAAAATAAATTACTAGAACTTATTACAGCGCGTGAAATCAATAAAAACGAATACTATACCCTCAATCCTGTTCCTTATGTAGAAGATACAACAGCGTACCAAGAACGCCAAAAAGAAAGTAAAACCTATTTTGAACAACTAGGCGATTTTACCGCCCAATGTGCCCAAAATCCCGCTCTTTCATCCTCCGCTTTTTGGAACACTGCCAATTCGTACATTTCCTATATCAATAAGGATTATGAGCAAGCCTCCAAAGCTTTGGAAAAAGCCAAATCAATGCAGACCTCCAATACTTTTTTGAAGCAACAAATCGAAGTGCAAACAATGCTGTTGTTGATTGCAAAACAAGACAAAATTACGCCTGAGTTTGAAAATCAAGCTATTGGTATGCTTGAAGGATTTACGAAATCAAATAATTTTAGGGTGGTCAATGCCTACACACGTGCTTGTGATTTACTGGCCAAAATGTACCGAGGTCAACCAATTGATTCTGAAAAAAAAGCAGGTTGGCTTTCTGGTTGTAGTAGCAAATCAACCGATATTCCCAAAACATATCTCGCCAAAGCGTTTTTGTTTGATATAGCAGCAAGCTGGCAAGCACGTCCCACAACGCCCGAAGGGTACTCTGTTAGCTTTGCGACAAATACCGACCGCTATGCTATTGAAGACAGTACCTCTATTGAACTGCTTCAAGAAGTGTTGAAGTACATTCAAGCACCCAATTTGACTAATTTTGATAAAAAACTCCTCCAACTTTCAGGAGTACATCAAGATCAAATCAATCTTCTGATTGGGCGTAAACATTTAGGTTTGCACGAATATATTTTAGCGGCTAATGCATTTGAAAAAATTCCTGTTCAAACTTGGAAACAAGAGCCTTTTGCAACTTATCTAGACCAAAATCCTTTTTATTTGACCCCTGATAATGGCCAAAAGGCCAATCCTGCAATAACTCCTTACCAATTTGCGAAACGTATGGCCGAACTGGAAGCCCAAATGAAACAAGGAGATGCCCAAGCAGCTTATCTTTTGGGCTGTGGTGCGTATAATATGGGATATTGGGGCAATAGCTGGATTCTCTCCAATCGGCAACGCAGCAGTAGCGAGTATCAATACATGTATCCTAAGAGAGATTTGTCACAAGATGATTATTATGTGGCTAGCAAAGCCAAATCTTATTTCGACAAAGCTATAGCCCTATCAAAAGCTCCTGAGCTTTCGGCTAAAGCGGCTTATGGCGGAGCACTTTGCCAACGCAATGCTTTTGCCGTTTATGAAGCTGCCGCGAGCGAAAAAATAGGATACTCCGCTTCAGAACAAGCTGCCTTTACAAAAAAAATGAACCAAGAACTCAGACAGCGTTTGCACAGCTACTTCCTAGTTCTCAAACAACAATATCCCGACGCTCAATATACCCGTGAAGTCTTGGAAGAATGTGCTACGTATCGATATTATGTCAATCGCAAATAAAATTTTTAGCTCCCTAGCTGATTACTTCAAAAAAGGTAAAAAAACAGAACAACTAAACCACTGTCTTACAGTGCGATATGGCCTTACAGATTTTTTTAGCAAATATTTTTCAAGTTTTTTGACAAAAAATTTGCGTTTTAAAAAGCTATCCTACATTTTTGCACTCCCAAACGACGGGAAATACCGACAAAAAATGGTGATGTAGCTCAGTCGGTAGAGCAAAGGACTGAAAATCCTTGTGTCGGCGGTTCGATTCCGTCCATCACCACTCTCAAAATCAAGCCGTTACGAAGAAATTTCGTAGCGGCTTTTTTCTTTGGTACAACATAGGTACAACCATTTATTTTGGATCAAGTACAAAATTTGTGAAGGATGTTGGATTTTTTGAATCAATACCAAAACGTTGATATTGCTGGGGTAAAGGAAAATAATGCAGACTCTCCCGATTTGAATGATTGGTAAATTAAATTTCATGGCGGAACGCCTCTTTTAACTCTTTTTCACAAAGACCCCGAACCGAAGGGAATAATTAAAGAGGTCGTCAATGATTATGGATGGGCCGATACCGATATACAGAGGCGTATCAGTTTTCGTCATACCATAAGCGGTCAAACGAAGCGGAGTTTTTGTGTACTGAATGAGACCGACAGGATCATCATTAAGAATACGGCACAGGCCGAAGCACCTCCCTACTGGTTGCATAATACCATTTTAAATGCACTTCCTTCCAAGCTGAGACGGCTAATTGTTATTGAAGGAGAAATGCATTCTAACCCTCGAAGTATAACGTATAAAGAAGCAACGGCCTATTGGGAGCCGGATATAACAGGTTTTATCCAGGCAATTCTGGAGGGTGTTATTTGTGTTGACTTCGATGCCAGAACGAATGAAGGCCGTGGATTAGTCATAAGCAATCACGGCACAAAATTTAGAATTAAAAATGATGATACCGGCAAAGATTTATGCTAATAAGCATAAAATAGTTGCCAGTATCGGTTAAAATTATGGGTAATAATATGCTCAAAGCTAATCTATAATTTCTTGGTTTACATTAGTAAGTTTGTCTATCTTTCCGACAAAGGACTAACCAGATTGAGAGTGCCTGATACTTCCTATAATGTTTAAGTTGAATCAGCATTAAGTGTAATCATTGTAGTGACGTCTGCCTATTGGTGTTGTCACATATCTTGACAAAATTTGTGACGATTATTATCCTGTATCTGTCACAAATAATTTCTAAATTTGTGACAGATATGTAAAAGGTTTGCGTATGCAAAGTTCTGAAAAACAAATAGAAAAGTCAATAAAGTCAAGACCAAAGGGGACATTGGTGTTCCCTGATGATTTTACACATTATGGTTCTTCGGAAGCTGTACGAAAAGCCTTGGATCGTCTCGAAGATAAAAAATCCTTGATACGGGTAGCCCAGGGCATTTACGTAAGACCCAAAGAAAGCAAACTTATCGGCGTTGTGTTACCATCGGCGGAAGAGGTGGCTGAGGCCATCGCAAAGCGGGACAAAATCAGAACAGTTCCAAGCGGAGCCTATGCCCTGAATGCACTCGGGTTAAGCACTCAGGTGCCGATGAAAATCGTATTATTGACCGATGGGTCACCACGCGAGATAAAAGTCGGCAAGCGAACAATTAAATTTAAAAAGACCACCCCCAAGAATCTTTTGGCAAAAGGAAAAATAAGCAGGCTGGTGATACAGGCGTTAAAAGAAATCGGCAATGGTAAAATAAGTGAGTTGGAAGAACAAAAAATTTTAAAGTTGCTCAAAACGGAGAAGCTTGCTGATTTAAAGCATGACATAGCTTTGGCACCAGTTTGGATTCAATTAATCATGAAAAAGGCTTTGAAAGATGGCAAAGAATGATTTTTATACTATATCAGCCGCTGAAAAAGAAGCTGTTTTTCAAGCCATAAGTACCCAAACCGGAATGCCTGCGTTTGCCGTCGAGAAAGACTGGTGGGTCACACAGACATTAGCCATCATTTTTCAAACGGAGATAGCCAGCCATTTGGTTTTCAAAGGAGGAACATCCCTCAGCAAAGCTTGGAAGCTCATCCAGCGGTTTCGGAAGATATTGATTTGGCCATTGATAGATCTTTTTTTGGTTTTGAAGGCGAACTTTCAAAAAGTAAACGAACAGCATTGAGAAAAGAGGCAGGTGCATACACTACAGGTCCGTTTTTTGAAGAGCTGCAACGGATGTATGCCGCTAAGGGATTTGAGGTTTCGCTAAAGGCGGTAGCGGCAACCGACAGCGACCAAGACCCCAGAATTATTGAAGTTCATTATCCTAATATTATTAAACCACCTGGGTATTTATTTCCTCAGGTACACCTGGAAATCGGGTGCCGTTCACTGCGTGAACCATACACCATTCGTACCTTCGGCTCTCTAGTCGACGAAATTTATGAGGGACGAGATTTTGCGGCTCCCCTGATAAATATCCCTACGGTAGATGCCGAAAGAACTTTTTTAGAGAAATTGTTTCTGCTGCATGAAGAGTTTCATCGGCCTGTCGATAAGATAAGAGTGGATAGGCTGAGCCGTCATTTGTATGACGTATATCATCTGTCGAGAACCGAAACAGTTGATCGCGCCATAGCTGATGAGGAACTATATCAAACGATTGTCTCGCATCGGTTTACATTTTCTAGAGTGGGAAAGGTAGATTACAACCTGCATAACCCTCAAACATTAAATCCAATTCCTCCAATGGTTATGATGGAAGCGTGGAAAGAAGACTATAAAAAAATGTTGGAGGAAATGATTTACGAAGAAAGCCCTCCTACATTTGAGGAGTTAATAAAAGCACTCACCCAACTAAAAGAAAAACTGAGTGCTCTCCAATGGCAATTCAATATAGCATTTCCAAGCCTCAATGATTGATACCAACACAGTCACCCAATTGCAAAACTGTTTTGAGAATAACATAGATGATGTGCTTTATTGCACTTTAAGCGATTGCCGCAGTTTTTGATGCGCCTGTTGCCAATGCTCCAGATTTTCAGTGATTCGTTGATGCCGGAGTGCCGCTTCTACATATACACTCATCAAATATTCGGCCTCAAAATGTTCGTCCCGTACAATCAGTGGAATGGGAAGAGAAGGGGGTATTGAATACTTTTAAGCTCTTCCAAAGATACATAGCCTAATTCAGGAAAACCCCTCCCCAAATCACACAACCCATAGGCAATCGTAGGTTCAAAGGGATTTAGCTCACTTAATAGCCGTGGCACTGCCGACAAGGGAAAACAATTTGAACATCGGCGGATGGTCTTCCTACTGTTCTTTGAGCATATCTTTTCCATTCTTAATTATTTTTTCCTGGAGTCCGGCAGGAATAAGTCGCCACATGCAGAATTGTTTTTGTCAGAGGAAATAACTTATTTCTAGCATAGACTAATTTTTTTAAATGAAACTGACAAAATGTATTTTATTAATGAGACATAAACTCGTCTACGACTTTTAATAAAATTACTAAGTATAATCCATTTCATTTATTCTTTTAAATATATTGAAAGTACAAGTCCCTCATAATGTTTTTTGTCTTCTCAACTTTCATGAAAAATTACGTACCCAATCTTATAACGGCACGTCATCGAGTTCTTCCTGATTACTTTAAAGAATCATCTCGAAATAAGGGTAATTCTACTACCTCATCCGGAGGTTTTTTGTGGAATATATTGGCCCTTGCTGTAACGGTAGCAGCTCTTTTCACTTGGGGTACTCATTTAGGATTCAGCTTTTCTCTTTTAGCATTTGCTTTTTTTGTTTCCGACTGGGGAAGGCGTATGTTGGAGCTGAAATTGCAATTTTACTTCACCTCTTCTTTGAAAGCGGGGATTTGGGGGGTGACGTTACTTTTATCAGTACTGACAGGTTTTCAATATAAAGGTCGCATTGATCTGGACAATGAAAAACTGCGATTAGCCGCTGTTGAAAAACAAAAAGCTGAAGCTGAATTTAATCGCAAGGAAACATTGCGGATAGATAGCCTGCGAGGGTATCTATCCCTTGCAGAAGCATCTTTAAAAAAAGGAAGTTACGCTAAGGCAATCAGGCTTTATAATCATTCGGCACGTTTTGCAACAGCCAATGAGTCAGCAGATCAACGTCGACTTCATGAAGGATTGGCCCTCAGTTACGTTCGTATCAAAGCTTACCAATCTGCTATCGAACATTACAACGGTCTAAATTCCTTAAATGATGAACAGATGTATCAGCGAGCTTTGTGTTATCTTCGATTAGGTCGTAAGTCAGAAGCATTATCGGACCTTGCCGGAGCAGCCGAGGCGGGCCATAAAACAGCAGCAAAACTTTATGAGAAGGAGAACCCACTCCTGCGTAGGGTACTTTATTACCAAACTGTATGTTGTGATGGCAGTTATAGCCCCTCAAATGCGAAAGGAAGAGGTGCCTGTTCACATCATGGAGGTGTTTGTGACTGGAATAAACCGATTTATGAAACTTATCGAAAATATGATGTCAGCAGTCTTTGAGACCAGGCCTTTGATTACACAGAGTTTTATGCAGCGACTCCTGCGTCAGCAACCGGTAGAAAACGCAATTATTGAGTTGAATAACTTACTGGCTACTCAATCAATTTTGACGATAAACTCGACCGATTTGGCGGCGATTGAACAAAGATATGGCTTGTCGTTAAGCCAATTTATGCTCAATCTAGAAGAGTTTTATGCCGTTTACTTTAACTATCAATTAACCAATCAGTTGTTAGTGGGTAATGGCTTGGCGGAACTGAATCATTTGCGGACATTGTTTCAACTTCCCAGTCAATCAGTTGAGATGATACATAACCGTATCGGGGAAGTTGCGTATCGGCAACGGGTAGAGAAAGCCATTGTGTATGGACAAGTAACTGCCGAAGACAAAGCAGCCCTGCTGGAATTGCAGACGGTAACGTCTATTTCTTCCGAGTTAGCTGGAGCTATTTTTGAGAAAGTTTGCCGAGCGCACCTTAATCAGTTAGTGAAGCAACTAAGTATCAATGCTCGAATTACTCCCGATGAAGAGCAACAGCTGCAACGTACCGCTGAGAATTTAGGCATACCCTTGAGTGCTGAAGAAGAGCAGGAGATCGAACGTTTTAGGCGGTATTGGGCTGTCGAAAACAAGCCACTGGAATCCATTGAAGTGGCCATTGCTCTCCAAAAGTCTGAAGTATGTTACTTACATGTTGGTAGTGTTCAATGGTACGAAGAACGGGCAACTTCCCGGCGTAATAATTATTATGACCATTACGAATTTAATCGATCTTTTGACCTGCTAGATCTACAATCAAACAGTTTACCTACTCAAAAAGAAACGTTTCCTATACTCAAACGTATTAACATTGGCGAGCTTTATCTAACTAATAAACGGCTTATTTTCGAAGGACCAGAGAAAGTTACATCCGTCAAGTTGAGTACTATCAATACTACTAAGGTTTATAAGCAGGGTATTTCATTAAACAAATTAACCGGTAAAGATATGCTGTTACTTATGAGTCATGACGCTGATATTTTAACTCTGCTCATGCAACAACTGCAATAAAATCACTGATTTCATCAATTGTTCAAAACCCTTCTAAAGGGACTTTCTCCTAGTACTGCAAGGGTCTTCCATAAACAACCTAGGCCGTATTCCCGACCTTTCTTCACGGTGTTTCGTGCAGGCCGGGTGATTCCCCTCGACCTTGGTCGCCCCTGCGTTTGCTCCCCACCCTCGGCGAGAGCCAAGGTTGCATCTGTGCAACCTATTCTAAAAGGGTATAATTATGCCTCATACGTCTAGTTGGCGAGAACCGTGACCCTAAACAGCCACGAAAATATTTCTTCGACAACATTTGTCTATGAATAAACCATAAATTACTTCTGCATATTTATGTATGTTCTAAACCCATCTCTCTAAATTATAACATCTGAGAGATGGGTTTAGAAGTGATCCAGCCAAATTTTATGACCCTACAGTTACAGTTGGCTTGGTTTTTTCTTTTTCTTAAGCGTTAAAGGAATACAAAGGTTTGGAGGGCAGCAATTGTCTCCTGGAAGAATAATAACCGGACAGCATCCTTCTACCGGACAAAGAGCATTGGAAGCTGTAAAGGTGTACGTCCCCGTTTCAGCAAACAATACTTCATTACCTGAGGCCACGGCACCCTGAGTTCCCTGCTTAAACCATTGGACATTATTATATTTATCTGAAACCTTCACTTGTACTTTTTCTCCAGTACAAAGCTTTATCGGAACCGTAAAACATTGTCTATCCAAATCATCTTCTTCCTCTTTACCGTTACCGGGCGTAGAATCGATATCATGCTCATTGGTTTTTGTAATTTCGGCAGTATTAAAATGAACTCCTTCTTGTATCGCCTTCACACGATATGAGAGTGTTACGGTATCGCCACCAGCCGCAATCGTTCCAATAGTCCATTTAATTACATTACCACTAACTGTAGTAGTTCCTCGGTTGGTTAATAAGCTATTTATACCTAAAGCTACTGTAGAAGCCAATGAATCTGTCACTTCTACTCCCGTTGCGGTGTTGGCGCTTTCGTTCCAAACTTTAATCGTATAAGTTAGTGAATCTCCTAGCTGAACTATTCTCTTATCAATCATTTTTTTCAATGCCAAATCTACTGGTGCATCACAATTCTGAGCATTTACAGTCACCGCAACCCGCTGGCTTACCGCATTTATTGAACAATTAGAGTCAGAGCTTCGGGCTTGTACATAAAATATTTTAGTAGTAGCTACCGTTCCAGACGGCTTATAAGATAAGCCCGAAAACAAAAGAGTGCCACCAGAAGGTTGGTCAAACCATTCAGCTACTGCAGCACCGACAATTGTAGTTTTCAAGGTAGGAAAAGTGTCTCCAATACAAGCCGTTAGACTTTGGGAAATAACGGTAGGAATAATGGGAATACAATTACAATTTGGTCCCGACACGAGGGTATCATAGACACAAACATTGCTTAAGCTATCTGTGATTTTAAGCACAGTTTGATTAGGAATTCCTGTCACTGTAAAAGGATTAGATCCAGACAGTGTTCCTGCACTTACTTTTACGGTGCCGGTTTGTCCAGTGATAGTGAACGTTAGAGAAAAAGAAGCATTATCTACTGAGCAAAGAGGACTCCCTACAAGTGCTATGGTGGGTTTGGGGCAAGGGATTTCACAATTTTTTACCGTCACCAAAACTGTATCGCTACAACCATTAAGAGTATAAATAAATTGGTAGGAACCAACAGATGTCAGTCCAGTCACTTGGCCATTGTTAGTAACGGCTACTCCCGCAGGAGCTCCCAAAACACTCCAGCTTCCATTGATAGGAGTCGCAGATAACTGCGCTGTTCCAGTACTGGTACACACCTCTCCATTGGCAGGCGACACAATGGATGTAACGGGCTTCTCTCTTCTAATGACCGCTGCAGTATCGGCACAAGTTTGCCCCCCCAACGTCACCGAATAAATAAAATAGTAAGTACCATTGACGCTAAGGCCTGTTATGTTTCCAGCATTGTCAATAGTGGCATTGGCGGGATTTCCTGCTTGAGCAGTCCACACCCCGCTTGGGGTCACCGCCGTCAATTTCGCCGTTGTTTCGGGCTGACAAATAGCTACGTCCGCTCCAGCATTCGGCTTTATACATCCTGTACACGGCTCTACCACTACCGCAATTGTATCATTACATCCATTGACGGTATAAACAAAACGATAGGTTCCAGCCACTGTCATGCCACTTATTTCTCCAAGGTTGGTAATGGTTGCCACGGAGGGGTTTGAAGAGTACCCCGACCAAGTGCCCCCTGCTGGACTAAAGCCCGTCAGTACGGTGCTTGATTGTAACAAACCAGTGACCGGATTGGAACATGCAAGTGTTTTGTCACTTCCGGCATTAGGTGGAGAAGTGATCGTTATGGTATGACTAGCTGTGTTGCTACAATTTGTTGCTTGATCAGTATATTCATAACTGAAAGTCAATGAGGCTAGTCCCGAATTTGCATTCAAAGTCAAAATATTACCATTGATACTAACAGCTCCCGCTGGCAGCCCCACAGGCAAGCTATAACTACCTCCTATGGGCAACGCCGTAAAATTAGTTGGTAACGCATTACCACAAATGGTCGTTGGGTCCGAAATAGTTACCGTGGGTCGAGGCACAATATATACTAAACCACTGTCTACACGAGAGCAATTGCCATCATTTTGGGTAAAATAAATATAAAAGCTTACGGGAGCGCTTACTCCAAGAGCTGTCAATGCTGCGGAAGAATTTAAAGTAGCTCCATTTCCAGTATCTGTTATACCAGGTCCGCTCCAAGTCCCAGTCACTCCACTAGGATCAGTATAGGTAGAGGTTTGATTGATACATAATGTATCAGTGGCTATATTGATTTTCGTTCCTCCATTATTGATTGTAACTGATTTTGAAGCCGTTGCCGAACAATTTGTGGTTGGATCTGTATAAGTATAATCGAATTCTAAGCTAGATAATGCTGCTGCGGCAGAAATCGTAAGTACATTGCCTGATACAGTTACTCCCGCTGGTAAGCCGCTACTGAAACTTCCTCCACTAGGGGTAGCGGTATAACTTACTGGCAACTCCGTTGAACAAACAATGGTAGGACCTGTGATAGCCACATTGACACTATTTCGGGTGATACTTACGGTATCCGTACAACCCTCTCCCGCAGAGAGAACAAACAAATAAGTGCCATCAACCGTCAACCCCGTCACTTGACCAGCAGCATTGATGGAAGCTACCGCAGGGGAGGTTCCTAATTGACTCCAAGTTTGTCCTACTGCTGCTGTACTTAAGTTTGCACTTGTAGCAGGTGCACAAATTTTTAAATTTTGGCCCGCATTAGGTTTAACGCAGCTTGGAAATCCAAAATCATAGGTATAATTATTCTCTCCCGCATTCCCAATCGTAAAGTGAATTGTAGGCAATCCACCTTCCACAAACGCGTCACTATTGACGGATGTTGCACCAGAATTAGGACTCCCCGAAGTCTCTCCATTGGCGGGAGAAACTACCGTCAGAGTCAGCCCACTGACCGAAGGGTCGCTTCCTAATGATGTCACTTTCAAACAATAAGCTGTATTATAGTTCAATGTCAAGCCATAGATAGTACTTGAAGTAGAAGTTCCAGAAGCTGAAGAAAAATAATAATTTCCGTTGGCGTCGGTTATAGCAGTAGCCACTGCCGAGCCTGTACAATTTTCGTAAAGAGCGACCGTTACACCTGCCAAAGGCGGCTCTTGAGGGTCTTGAATTCCATCACCGTCTTCATCTTTCCACACCCGATTCCCTATTTGAATCGGTGCTTCACTGCCCGCAGTCTCCAAATCTCCCAACCCATTTGCTTTCCCAAATCCACCAGCGAAAATTTGGTAAGCTTTCGAATTTACGCCTGTGGTATTGTTAAATTTGCGTATACCTCCCGTAAACGCATCAATTGGATCAAGAGCCGTAGAAATAACCTCTCCCGAACCAGGCCATATCGCAATTCCCCCTTGGGCTGATTCGTGGTGAAATGCATAGTTGTCATTGTAATATTCTCCACCACCTATTCCATCTCCATTGTTGGCAGAGGCTGTTGTGATTCCCCCTGAAGTCCCATTATTTTCGATTACGTACCCCCCACTTCCATCAGGAGCAGCCCTAAGAATATCTCCACCCGTTGAGACTACATCATAAAAACCACCTCCTAGAGGACTATAATTACCATTTCCAACTTGGTTGCCCCAACGGTCGGTAAAACCTAGAATCATCGATCCCTCCACATCAAATTCGATATCACTTAGCATAGGAGTAGGGCGAACTAGGTCATTACCTGCATTGTTACTACACACGGTTGTACCTACAGGAGGGAATGTATAATCATTTGTCCAAGGATACCAGCCCGTGTATTGGGCACATGCACCAAGGGTTAAAGCAATCCCTTTGGTATAGTTTAGAGGAAATTGGAGTACATTCGCAAATGCCTGTGTAGCTGGGTCAAAACGTAAGACAGTTGCACTCAAATCATTTGTGTTTTGGGAGGTAGAAGCATCACACACGATACCAACGTAAAGCTGTCCTCGGTAATATTTTAACCCAAAAGGGCGACTTGTGCCTCCTGTACATGGTAAAGTAATAGGCCAACTCTTAACATCGGAAGCCGTCGGAACAGTAGCGGGGTTGTTATCACTATCTAAAGTCACAGCAACCAAGCGTGGATTGACTTCATTCACGACCACAATCCACAATGTTTTATTATCCGTAGAAATATCAATATCACCTATTCCCAATTTTCCTACCTTATCATAAGCTATGCTATCTTGGCTGGGCGTAGAAGTACCTCCTGTAATTCCTCGAGTGGCATTATCAGGGATAGTACCAACATCTATTCCCAAATTATATAAATTGAATAATATAGACGGATTTCCATTGTTAGGGTCTAGGCTGAAAATATTTCCTAAACCATTGTCTGGGTTACTGTTATTGAGTAGGATAGTATGCCTTTTCAAAAATGCAGCTGTATATATTTCTTGTTTTTGGCGATTATAGGCCAACCCCCATACCGTTCCTAATTGATTTAAATTAGCTAGTGCTTGTGGGTTTTGAGCAGAGCCTCCAAACATTTGAGGCTTTCCTTCTTCTGTATAGGCCCATTTAACAAATACTTTTTCATTGCTAGCCTGCACCTCATTTCCCGTTACATAACAAGGCGTAAAAAGCGTGGGAGGACTGCCATTGCTATAATGATCGGGATAATTAATACCTAAATCTACGCCTGTCAAACCTCCTACTGGAACATCCACAAATCGGATGCTAGATTGACTACTTCCTCCAATAGCACCGTCAAAATCTTTGCTTTGAAATCCAGTAAACTCAACGCGATATTTACCAGCACTTCCTATAGCGAGTGAGTAACTACCATTTACAGCTGTAGTTGTACTTACTTGTGTTCCGGTACTGTTAAAAGCAGTGACGGTAACTCCCCCTACACTGGGCTCATAAAAAACCGTAGTACTGTCTTTGACACCATTAGCATTCAGGTCTCGAAAAACAAGACCACTTATCTGAGCCTCCGCATACTCAGGAATCAGTTGGCATAGAAACAATGTAATACTGTAGAGCCATGTAAAATGTTTCATATTTATTATTTAGATTAATGAACAGTAATAGATAATAAAGCGAAGTTTAGATAGACAAAAAAGCCTGTTAAAAGAATTCAACTTTGTGTCCTTAGACGTCACTAAATTTTTACTTACAAAATTGATACAGGCAAAAAGAAGACAGGGATAACTTGCAAAAAGAAGGGGACTAATGACCAAATCTCGTTAAATATCAAGAAATTTTACTCCATAAAATGCTTGGCATACTCATGTAGCAAACTTTATGCCAAATCACAAATATAAACTCGTACCTCAATCTTCCTATTATTTAGAAGAACTTAAATATGGTATTAAAATTTATCTTCTCAATGAAGCTATAAAATCAGTGTTCATATATTATATACTCTACTTCCTATCCCAAATAGATCAAAATCTAAAACAACACAAATACGAATTTTTATTCTCCAAATACTCCACACATCACAAACAAATAACGACATAAGTAAGCACATGAGAATCAAAAACAATCTCAATTCTCTCACAATTAACAATTCAAGTTTGATAGCAACAAAATCAAATCTTAATATACAAGTTCAGAAAAATCACATCAACCATTTTCATCACTCATTTACAAGTCATATCCACATAATTTCAAAGTAAGAACCACCCTATATATTCACAATTTTCTTTATGAAATTTGTTTGTATTTTTGAATACAAATCCCACAAAGCATAGTACCTATTGATTGTTTATTCATCAATATAAAATCAAAAATAGCTTGTAAACACATCTCTCTGTAGGGAGTTTGTACTTAAAGTCACAGAGGTTTAATAAAGATAGATACACATTTTTAGCAAGATAAATTTTCAAAATTTATATATGTCTATTAACACAAATAAACTTGTATATATATATACATTATATATTAACTTATAACATATGTAAATTGTCCACTTTTTTTTGCTACTTAGCCCCTTCTTATCATTTAGTAGACTTATCCTTTAGGAATATTTCCTTATACTTGCTAGGTAATTTTATATACTTTTTTGTAGTGTGTAATAAATTTCCCAATCTCGGATTTAAGTGTTTCAAATGTTCCCCAATGCCTATTAGTTATTGGCTTTAATGAACAATAAAGCTAAATTTTGCCAAATAAGGGCTTAAAGCCATGTATATTGTATGCATCTATATTTATCATCAAAAATTCTACTAGTTGCAAATAACGCTTCAGATATTACAGACATAAAGGAAACATTAACCGATTTTGGATACAAAGACATTTTACTGGCAATTGGTGAACACGAGGCCTTAGCAATTTTATCAAATACTAAACTCTCACTAATCATTACAAGCCTATTTTTGGGTGAAAGAATATGCCTTAATTTATTAAAAACAATAATAGACTCTGGCCTGCCAGCGATTGTTATTGCCTCCTCCTATGAATCGCTAAACTATCCTTCAATTATCGACAATGAAAGAATTGCGTATTTAGTAAATCCTATTCATAAATTAACTTTTAAAACTCTAGTTAGGCTTTTTCTCAGCAAATCTAATCCTGATAAAAGCATATTCATTACAGGCAACCATAACGAACAAATCAGCTTAAACCTGAATGAAATTTTATTTTTAGAAGCAGAGCGAAATTACTGTACTATTTATACGTCTCGCTGGCTCAATTCATCATACTTAAGATTTACCATCAAAGTCTCTCTAGTTAAACTAACCGAAAAATTAGACTCTCGTTTTGTCCGCGTTCACCATTCTTACATTGTTAATCTCAATTACGTAAAAAGCTTTTCTTCTAATCATATCCACATTGACAACTACACCCTCCCTTTAAGTAGAACTTACAAGAAAAAACTATATAGCTTACTAAATAGCTTACAAAGCAAACATAGTTAATATTATCCCCCTTTTATTGCAACATATCCCTAGCTTTCTTTAGTAGCACAAAATTTGCTTATTGAAGTACTTATTAAAAATAAGCAATTACAATATGAGCACACTATCTCCATGGGATTCGCATCTATCTTACATTGATGAGCCATTGGTTGTCATAAGGACTATCAGCCAAATTCAATCCAACCTACACCCTATAATGCATCAAGGGGCTATTTGCATTCATAAACCTCTCTCCAAAACATATTTATTTAAGAATAAAACATATATAACAATTAGCGATATCTTTATAACAAGTCATAAAGACACCTCTTGGAATATAGAGGGAGAAGATACAAATCTAATAACAATATGTGTAAGTCTTGAATGGCTGAAGAGTAAATTATCGTCTTCACATTTTAACGAAATAGAAAGAAAACTAGAATTTGATTTAATAACCACTAAGTTTGACTTTTCCACAAAAGAAACTCAAACTCTTCAAAGTATTGCCTTACTTAAAAGTGAAATTAAAAATAGTTACTTTATTACGCCTATCATTTTACATTTTTTGAAAAATTTATGCATTGAATCAAAAAACCCTTCACAAGAATCCCCAAAAAGTGATCTACAATTAGTCGCCAATTTACATAAAAAATATATCACAAATTTTTGTCTAAAAATGCCTTCTATTGAGAGTCTAGCCAAAGAAGTAGGATTTAGCGCTTCTAAATTAAAGAAAATGTTCAGAGATATTTACGGAAAATCTATCTATCAATCCTACATGGAAAACCGTCTTGCCAATGCTCTCAAAATGCTGGAGGAAGGGTATAATGTAAAAAGTGTGGCTAGCCAAGTGGGTTATACTCAGCCCATTAAATTCATAAAGGCTTTTCAGCGTCAGTATGGAGTAACCCCTGGTAAAGTAAAAAAATAAAAGCTGTACTTTTGTTTGTATAGGTTGAAGTTGCACACTATTGGCTGGAAAGTTTGTTGATGCAACTACTAGAACACTTGCTCAGTATAAGCCATGTACTCAACTTGTTACTTTAAATCTCACTTTTTTACTCATCAACGACTTATTTCGTTCATTATCTCAGGCAATCATACAATTGCCTGAGATAATGTTATGCCACTTCTTGTGAAGCATAGCGGGAGGAACCCTAAAAAGATACCCATATCCTAAGGTTTTCGAAGGCTTACCGCCTGCGTGATGCGTTTCCACAGCTTAGCTGGATTGAAATTGTGTACCGAGCTGGCTACTATGACCAAATGCACATGATCCACGACTTCAAGGTCTTTGCGGGGGTAAATCCTTCCGTTATCGAGCAACAGCTTTTGTTCACTCCCTTACGGTTTCAGAAAGATATAGGCTGTTAAAATATCGATTCTATACTATGCAAGCGGCGTAGGTGTGACCTACATTTGCTACAAAAAGATTATGACAGCATTATCTTATTATGGCCGTTATCTATGGCTACTGTTTTCAAGCATTTCTTTTATTTGCAATAGTTCCTTCGCGCAGCCCTATGAAGGCCTACTGGAATTGAAAAGGCAACGGGCTCGAGTTTATTTCAGTTCAGAGGCCGAGGCCAAAGCTGGAAGACCTATGCCAACCCGCGTGCGGTGTATGGTATTCCTCATTTTATCAATGCCCAAACGTTGGTTGTAGCATCAGAAAATAATGACTTTTGGAACAGCGGTAATCAAGCTGTGCTAGTTCGACTGATCTAGCACTACACAACCAACTCCAACAACACCTCCCTTCTCCCCCTCTTTCCGTCAGTTCCATATCTGCTGACTCGAAGGGTGGTTATGAGCCAAAATCAGCGTATTCCTCCATCATTTTTATGCATTGGGGTAAAAACAAGGCTCAGTTGTAAGCCAAACGAACTTTATCACTTGCTTCATAGGCAAACATTCACATCAAGTGGATATTCTTTTTCATTCAAGATGAGTACTTACTGACAAGAAACAGAAGCCATGACTTATCAAACCTATTTGTTAGCCCAACTCCCAGTAGTGTCTATTTCCTGAGAAGCTGAATTATAAAATCTAAAAAAACTTGAAGTTTTTTTAGGGATTTTAGGTTTATCTGGAACTTTAGTGAAAATTTAACAAAATAAAATCCTAAATGCAGAAGGTAGAGTTGACAGACGACTCATTGGTAAGTTTGCTTAAAAACAATGACACTAAGGCGTTTGAGATAATCTATCGCCGATACTGGCATCAGTTATACGGGTTTGTGTATCAGCAAACTGGGTCAAAGGAGGAAGCAGAAGAAATACTACAAGAGCTAATGCTGAGTCTTTGGCAAAACAGGGCACAGTCGAGAATTCAGAATTTAAGTGCTTTTCTCTTTATTGCCGCCAGAAATCTGACCAACCGTTATTTTAGAAAAAAAATTAATCTGCGTAAATACAGAGAATACCAATTGTTGCATGAGGTTTTTGAAAATATTGATATAGATCACATTTTCAACGAGAATCAGTTATCGGAAGCAATTGAGAAAGTACTTAGTCAATTACCTGAAAAGACAGCCACTATCTTTAGGATGAATAAAATAAATGAATTGTCAGTAAAGGTCATTGCAGCGCAAATGGGACTAAGCGATAAAGCGGTAGAATATCATATTACGAAATCGCTGAAAATGGTACGTCAGCGCCTGAATGACTTTGTTTGCGATAACTGAAATTTTGAACTAATTGGAAAGATGACCAGACAGGAGTTTGACATACTTGCAGAAAAATATATTGCTGGAGAGTGTACACCGGAAGAAGCTGCATTACTTGAAAGATGGGCTGCGCTGCATTATAAACGGCATAACGAGTCCCCGTTTTTTAAGGAAAGTCAAGAGGTGGCCAATAATGAAACTAGAATATGGGCTGGAATACAGGCAGAAATAGGAAGCGAAAAAGAAAAACCAGTTCGCCCCATATGGTTAGTTTGGTCCAGTATTGCGGCTTGTCTGTTGATGGTATTGGGAGGGGGATGGTATTTTTTCTATAAAGAGTCATTTAGAAAAATATCAGAATCTTCTCCTGTGGGGATTGAAAGCAAAAACACCACACTTTCACATCAGTTAATCATACTTCCAGATAGTAGCCTTGTTACGTTAGAAGCAGGCGCATCAATAGTTGCCAGTGAAAACTATGGAAAACAGACACGTGTTGTGTACTTAAAAGGGGAGGCGTTTTTTGAGGTAAGACCAAACCCACAATTACCATTCCTCGTATATACAGGAGAGTTAATTACAGAGGTGCTGGGAACAAGCTTTCGGATTAAACCGGAAGAAAAGCTAAAAACGATTGAAGTGTCTGTAACAACAGGAAAAGTATCCATTTATACAGGTAATGACCGATTGGAAAAGAAACGAAATGGTGTCATTGCCACTGCTAATCAAAAAGTAGTCTTTGACACAGAATTACAAACGATACGGCAGGGATTGGTCGATATCCCTAAAATCATAGCACTCCCACCAACAAAATCCCCATTTTTATTTGATGATACGCCAGTAGAGGATATTCTAGCATTGATGCAAAAGGTATACGGAGTAGAAATTATGGTGGGCAATCCCACACTTAAAAAATGTGTCTTTACTGGAGATTTAAACGGGCTAGACTTGTATGAACAACTAGACTATATGTGCGAAGTGTTGCGTGTGACTTACGAAATCAGAGGCACAAGTATTTTTATTTCTGGTAGTGGGTGTGGATAATTTTTCTATGAATTTGACGATTAATCATATGCATTAATTTAATTGTAATGATATAAAAAGCCGGCAATGCGCCAACATTGCCGGCTAGTATTGTGCTACTCAAACATCTATTTGAGCTTCATTTCTGGCTGGTATCCAGAAATGAATGGCACTTGTTTTCAGAGCTCTTTCACCCTTAAAACAATGCTAAATTATGAACAAAAAATTACAGATTCCATTTTGGGTTTGGAAAATTATGAAACTATCTATCCCGCAGTTTATTTTACTTTTCGTTTGTTGCATGACTGCCTGTGCCATTCATAGCAACGGACAAAATATTCTGGACAAACCTATTTCTATTCAGGCCGAGAATACTCACTTTAAAGGAATACTTACCCGGATAGAAGAACAGGCACATGTCCGTTTTATGTATAGTTCTAACGCAATAGATGTACAACAGCGGATAAATGTACAGGTTAGAAACAAAAGGCTTGAGGAGGTTCTTAAAGAACTTCTCCCTCCCCTTTCGATAGAATACTCCATATCAGGAAAGAGAATTTTATTGAGAAAGGTAGCAACAAAACAGAAAATAGAAAGTGATTTAGTCGCTCCCATCACCCATCAACAACAAGATGCTGCCAATATTGAGCGAACCATCAAAGGAAGGGTAAAAGATGAAAAAGGAGTTGGCTTGCCCGGAGTAACGGTCTTAGTAAAAGGAACCCTACGAGGATCAATTACGGATTCAAATGGAGGCTTTTCGATAGAAATTCCTGAACAAAATACCATATTGGTATTGTCTTTTGTAGGGTATTTAACTCAAGAGGTGGCGGTAGAAAACCAAACTGTTTTGGAAATATCGCTAAAGATAGACGAAAAAGCCTTGGAAGAAGTAGTAGTGGTAGGATACGGAACAACAAAGCGCAAGGATTTTACAGGATCTGTAGGGTCACTTAATCTAGAGAATTCTCCCATTGCTATGGCTCCCAATATTAATGTACTCGAAGCCCTGAAAGGAAGCATTGCGGGACTGAATATAGGAGCTGTTAATGCCGCTGGCGGAGAACCCGGGATGCTGATTCGTGGCCAGAATTCTATTAATGGCTCAAATACTCCACTGATTGTGTTGGATGGAGTCATTTACATGGGCAGCCTGAGTAGTATCAATCCTAATGACATTGCCACAATAGATGTACTGAAAGATGCTACATCGGCGGCGGCTTATGGTTCTCGGTCGGCCAATGGTGTCATTGCCATTACAACTAAACGCGGGCGCACCGGCAAACCCGTCATTAGTTTCAACACCTCTCTTGGTTTTCAGAAATGGCAAAATCGCCCCGAAATGCTGCGTGGAGACGACTGGATAAAAATGGTAAATGACCGCAATAAATATGCGGCAGGCTCTACCAATTGGATGCGACCCGGCGAAGTAGCTAATCGAGAAGCAGGCCATGAAACGGTCTGGCTTGATGAAGTCAGTCGTACGGGTATCATGCAAAATTATCAAACGGCCATTTCCGGCGCCACCGAAACAATCAATTATTATCTTTCCACTTCATTTGATGATAATAATAGTATTGTAGTAGGCGATAAATTCAATCGTATTGCCTTACTAGGCAAGCTCAAAGCCAATGTGACTAAATGGCTGGAAGTGGGAGTAGACGCCGGTTTTGCCAAACGCGATTATTTTGGAGGTGCTGCCAGTTTGAGTGCTGCCCAAATGATGTCTCCCTATGGCGTCATGTATAGAGACGACCAGGGAAATCTGGAGAAATATCCCTACACAGAATCAGCAATCAACCCTTTGTGGGGGGTAAATGACGGCACACGCAACCGAGAGGAGGTTCGTCATGACTATCGTCTGAATTCACATGCCTTAATCAAGATACCTGGGGTACAAGGCTTGACTTATCGAATAAACTACCTGCTCAACCAAGATAAAGTTTATTATGGAGACTTCTTTTACGAAAATTACTTTGTAGCAGAGGGCAGCGGCCTCACCCGATATGCGCCTACTACTATTCAGGGTTTTTTGGTCAATGCGAATGGAAGCATAGAGACGCGAACCACAAACAGTTATGTGTTAGACAACATTGTGAATTATGACAGGTTGTTTGGCAAGCATGCCTTCAACGCCACTTTAGTAGCAACAAGAGACCAACTCAAATACGAACAACAGACTTCGACAGGTAGTGATTTTGCTGCCAACGGAAATACAGCACTCGGTATTCGGGGATTACACAAGGCAACGGTACAACGGCTGGATATTAACGGATACGAACGGGCAAACGTAGGTTATATGGGTCGGATTAACTACGCCTTTGATCATAAATACTTTTTTACTGGTTCTTATAGACGGGACGGAGCTTCGGTATTTGGGATCGATAACAAATGGGCGCAGTTTTGGGCAGCAGGAGTAGCATGGCGCATCACCAAAGAGCCTTTTTTACAGTCCTTTCAAGGTTTAGATGATTTGAAAATTAAATTTTCTTGGGGGCAGAATGGAAATCAGGGAATAGGACCCTATACTACGCTATCGACGGTATCCAACGGCGCAAGTGGCGGAATACGCTATGAATTTTCTAATACCCCCGGAAGAATCTACTACGGGCTTTCCCAAAACTCCCTTGGAAATTCTTTTTTGGGTTGGGAAACTACTTCTTCTTGGAATGCAGGTTTTGAATCTGTTTGGTTAAAGAACCGGCTGTTTGTTGATGTAGATATGTATGTTGGAAAAACAACCGACCAGATTTTTACCCGTAACATTCCCGTCATGACAGGGTTTAGTACAATGATAGCGTCAATGGGACAGGTAAACAATAAAGGCATCGAAACTACCGTGAGGTATGTTGGTTTGCAAAAACGGGATTGGAACTGGAGTACGGGGGTAACTTTCTGGAAAAATATCAACAAACTGGTTTCTCTATACGGTGAAGATTTGGACAATGATGGCCGAGAAGATGATGACATCGCCAACAACCTCTTTATTGGTAAATCGTTGGGGGCTATCTATGGCTATGAACAGATTGGAATAGTACAACCGGGCGATACCGAATATATACAATTGACCGGCGCCGCTCCGGGAGCACCTAAATACAGAGATTTGGACGGTAAACCGGGCATTACTGCCAACGACCGAAAAGTATTGGGATTCGAAAAAGAAAATTTTCGGCTAAACCTAAGTAACACAATCAGTTACAAAAACCTTAACCTGTATGTGATGATAACAGGCACTTTCGGGGGAAATAATCTCTTTCTACGGTCTAATACCCAGGCCTATATGACCAGCGGAACCAACCGCCCCTATGATAACACCCATTATATTCCGTACTGGACTCCCGAAAATCAAAGCAACGAATATCCCTCGGCTACCTTCGCCGGTGATGGTCGTTTCTTAGGACTGCAAAACCGAACATTTGTGCGAGTGCAAGACGTATCATTGTCCTATGCGTTTGCCCAAGCATTTCTCAGCAAGGCAAAGTTGGGTTCATTGAAAGTCTTTACAACAGCCAAGAATCTGGCCACTTTCACTAAATGGGTGGGTGGAGACCCTGAAGTCGGCTCGAGAATGCGAGAAAACGGCCTGCCGGTAGCTTCTACTTATTCGTTAGGACTGAACTTAAATTTTTAGACGTCAAAGATTTTATAGCAATGAAAAGATATTACAAATCACTGAGAATTACACTGTTCGGGATAACCCTCTTATTGGGAAGTTGCGAGTCTGATAAAAATCTGCTTACCGAAGTACCTCCTACTTTCTATACAATAGATAATGTATTTAGTACCGCCTCGCAGGTCGATCAGGTATTGGTAACAATGTATTCTCAACTGCGTAGTATTTGGGGTAACAATGTGCTACGTGGAAACGGTACCGATATGATTGACGTTCCGAGCATCAGAAAGTCTAGCGCATTCAATGACTATGGCAATATCAGTCCTGACCGTAGCGAGTTCTATAGTATTTACAGCGGATGGTATCTGATGATTTCAAGGGCAAACCTTGCGATTCATGCGGCTAATCAACCCCAGATTCCGTGGCCTTCTGAAAGCGAAAAAGCCTATTCAATTGCTCAGGCTCGCTTTTTTCGGGCTTTTGCCTACCTGAATCTGGCAGAATTGTTCGGCGGGGTCCCAATTGTAAAGGAAATTGTCACAGAACCCAGGTATGATTTTCAACGAGCAAGTAGAGTCGACACCTATCAATTTGTCATTGATGAGTTACTGGCGATTGAAAATAACCTGCCAGAAACAACGGTTCAGGGAGGCCGTCTGGTTAGAGGAGCGGCTCAACATACATTGTCCAGAGCCTGTCTGGCTCAGGGAATACAACTGACGGCCGAAGGAAATACAGGAGCGGCACAAAAAGCTTTTAATCAATCCATTGCCTATGCCGACAAGGTAATCAATGGAGGTATTTTTGGGTTGATGAAGTCGCGTTTTGGAGCAAGAGCAAAAGAAACTTCAGTGACAATCAATGTTTACAAAAATGGGGTTACTACCAACGAAATTGTCAATAAAGTAAATTTCACCCCCAATGTATTTTGGGATTTATTTCAGGAGAGCAATGTCAATTATCAGGATGGCAACAAGGAATCTATCTGGACACTTCAAGTAGACTATGCAGCTTACCGGGCAGGCGACAATAATTCGGTTTTGCCTTATGCCCGCAATTTTGGTCCAGTGTTTCGTGATTATGCCAAAGACCATTTCACAGGTACTGCTGAGGACTTAGGCGGTCGGGGCATTGCGGGGGTCATTCCTACTTGGTATGCCCGCGACCTCATCTATGAGGGAAAATGGGCAAACGACATGCGCAACTCTGATATAGTGTTCCGACGAATTTTTATTGCCAATGTTCCTTCCTCTCCTTATTATGGTAAAGTGGTTCCGTGGGAAGTTATTTACAATGGAAGTACCAATGCCACAACCAATCAAATTAACCAGAGTCTGGTTTTTCCTATATCGTGCAAAATAGCCACCGACAAATTTACGGGTCTCGCCGATGGTGAAAATCGAAGCAATCTGTTTCGTGACGACTATTTTATTAGACTCTCTGAAACTGTTCTCCAACGTGCCGAAGCGAAGCAACGGTTGGGCGATAAAAACGGCGCGGCAGCCGATATCAATCTATTACGTGAACGGGCACAATGTAGCTATCTGGTGACTGCCGCCGATGTGGACGACCAGTTCAATCTTATCTTAGACGAACGTGCCCGTGAATTGCTCTATGAAGAGTTTCGGTGGAATACATTGCTCCGTATGGGTGGTACGATTGCGGTAGATCGCATTCGCAAATATGCTTTCTGGCCCGAAGCTAAGGTTACCTTGACTTTTAATTATAACCTCTGGCCTATTCCGAATACGGTCATTGACACAAATAAAGATGTAAAGATGGCCCAAAATGAAGGCTGGAAAGGGAGATGACCCCCTAAAAATCAACCAGCAGTCATATTCCTTACTTTGTAACGTTTTTTTTATGAATGTTTTTTCTATATCAAAAAAGAAAATTACGTACGGTATTTTTTTCCTGACGACGTTTTTGGCCAACGGCCAGCAGGTCCAGATTGTTGATTTGCGTGTCAATCACTTGCTTTACCCCCATTTAGCGGTATCAAACGGGTATATCCTGACAGGTGCTCCTCCAAAAGAGGTTATCCGTACACAGATTCACCCTAAACAACTTGTATTAGGTTGGCAACTGACAGGTGGCATTCAAGCTGCGTATCGGGTGATTGTATCATCCCAACGTGATAGTGTCGAAAAAGGTATCGGAGATATCTGGGATTCAGGTAGAATCAATTCCGGAGAATCGGTGAATGTTTTGTATCAGGGCCAACCGTTGCAACTCAGTACAGGTTATACGTGGAGGGTCATGATTTGGAACGAGAAAAATGAGTCTTCTCCCTGGTCGCCTATCAGCGAATTTTATACGGCAGATGCACAGAAAGACTATCAGACGGCCTATTATCCATTACAGAAAACAGATGAATGGCCTCGCCAAATTCATAAACTGGGCGATGTAATGCGGATTGATTTCGGGAAGGCTTGCTTTGGTCAATTACGATTTACGCTTAGCACAACCGAAGACAAGGCTTCCCTAACTGTACGACTGGGAGAAGCCATTCATGCTGACGGAAGCATCAATCGGAAGCCAAGAGGGACCATCCGATACGCCGAATACAGGATACCGCTTCAAAGAGGCCGTCATACCTATCATCTACAATTCAAAGCCGACAAACGGAATACAGGTCCGTTGGCAGTAAAGATGCCAGCTTATATAGGAGAGGTTTTGCCCTTCCGCTACGTAGAGTTAGAGGGCAAGGTTGCATCGGTGAAAGAAACCGACATTACGCGTAGCTTTGTTCATTATCCATTTGACGATTTTGCGTCCCATTTTGAAAGCTCTGACTCAACTCTAAATGCAATTTGGGGGCTATGTAAATATAGTGTGAAAGTTGTGTCATTTGCAGGGCTATACATGGACGGGGATCGAGAGCGGATTCCTTATGAGGTTGATGCGTATATCAATCAATTGAGTCATTATAACGTAGACAGTGAATATGGTATAGCCCGTCGGTCGCTGGAATACATGATTAAGCATGGTACTTGGTTTACAGACTGCATACTCTACACGGTACCAATGGCGTACAACGATTATCTTTATACAGGCGACTTAAGGATTGTTCAGCATTACTATGACGATTTGAAAGCCAAATTGCTCATTCCACTTCGTGAGCCAAACGGCCTGATGAGTACTAGTAAAGGGAAGCAGTCGAACGCCTTGAAAGAGGCTATTCATTTGACGGAAAAATCGTTAAGCGATCTTGTCGATTGGCCACACGCTGGGGGTTTTGGCACGGTTGGGAATGGTGAAACCGATGGTTTTGTATTCACAGATTATAATACCGTGGTCAATGCGATTCACTACAAGGCATTGAGAGATATGGCAAAACTGGCCAATGCGCTTGGTAAAAAAGGAGATGTCGAATGGCTCAACGGATTGGCTGATGAAACCTATCGGGCATTTCACTCATTACTCTGGGATAGCAAACGACGCATCTTCCGCGACGGAGTGGACACCGACCATGCTTCTCTACACGCTAATATGATTGCACTGGCATTTAACTTAGTCCCAGCAGAGTCGATAGAAGATGTGATGACCTTCATCCGTTCCCGTGGAATGGCGTGTGGGCCTTATGGATCACAATTACTGATGGATGCCATTTACAAAGCAGGAGATGCCGACTATGGACTCAGCTTATTAACGTCAAAATCCGAACGTAGTTGGTACAATATGATTCGTTCGGGAAGTACCGTGACGATGGAGGCATGGGACCAGAAATATAAATCCAATTTAGATTGGAACCACGCCTGGGGTACAGTCCCCGCAAACGCAATTCCCCGTAAGTTAATGGGGGTAGAGCCTTTAGAACCGGGTTGGAAATCATTCAGTATCAAACCACAAATCGGCTCACTGACATACGCTACGGTGCGACTCCCTACCATACGAGGAACTGTTGAAGTAGTATGCCGGCAAAACCAATCAAGTTACCACATGAAGTTTACGGTGCCGGGCAATACCCTTGCTAAGGTGGAATTACCTGTTGAGAAAAAAAAGAAATGGCAACTAACCATCAATGGGAAACCAGCGAAAGCCTCGGTAGAACAAGGGTGGCTTCTGTTGCCTGACTTTGCCCCAGGCAGTTACGATTTAGTCTTGCTCTATTGAAATCGGAAGGCACTGGTGCGAGCGAAGAAAACTAGCCCCTTTTCTTCCCATATTTTTCAATTGTTCGATGCCCCGGATTTTTAATTAAAGTAATGACAAATCCTGACAACACTACTTACCGTTATTGACCACACTACCCGAATCTGATTGGTGATATCGATTAAATCAATTTGTTCTAACGGCCTGAGTGATTACTATACACTGACGACTTTTTTATTTATTTTTACCATTAAAATCGGTCAATCCAGCCTCTAAACCCCATTTTAGAGGCTGTTTTCAACTGCACCTGTTGGTATTGAAGGCAGGTCAAAAATTTCAATATCCTACATATAGAGTAACGAAAGAATAGTGAAACAAATCGTAAAAATTAATGAATAGATAACAGTCTCATTCACATTATAAACCTCTTCTGCGCATTTACACTGTTGTATTCTGAATAACAAATTTTCTGCACATAACTATACATAACTATATGGTGTCATGCACAAAGGTTTCAACGTAATTTAACGTGAACTGTTCAATATCTACGCAGCGATTGGGGGAGAATACGCTCTCAATCCCAATGGAAATGCTATAGTAACTTTGGGTTGTGGTTGATAAAAAGAGTAACACAGCTAGCCGCTAATGAATGTGTAAATGCATTAGTTGGATTTCGATGCCTTGTATGTTCAAGATACATTACATTTTTTTGAATACTGATGACGGTTTCAGAGTAAGTTTTGAAATTTAATTTGGTACTCTTGCCAAAATGATAGAACAAAAAGCGAGCTAAATGAAAGAGACCGAAGACGTTGCCGTTTTTTCATAATCCTTGGACAAACGGCGAAAGAAATTTTCCCATGTAACCCTTCATTTAATTTGCCAGCGACCTGTTTGCGGTACAAATACCTGCCCGCAGGGAGGTTTTTGAGAAATTTCAACGGTGTACCCACACCAGCCAGCAGCCGTAACAAACTCTCCTTTATAGGCACTATCAGCACGAATGAGTTTGAGTTCCGGGGCAGTTTTATTCAGAGTGGATAGGAGTTCAATTCCGCATACGCTATCGTGAATATGAGCCGCACAGACATAAATAGCCAAAGACAAGCCCAGAGTTATTACGCTTTATTTGTTGCCGTCAATACCAGTATCTAATGAAATTAACCTTACTTTTTAAACGCTCTGACTGTTTATTGTCCCTGCTGTGGCGTGTGACAACCCGCTCATAGGATACTAAATGTGTGATAATACTATCAAAAACAGCATTTTTCGTCCATTTACGAAAGTAATAATACAAGCTTTGCCAAGGACCATATTTCTCATCTAGTTTGACATCTCAAAATTACAACAGATGCTCTTTTTGTAAAGCAGCAAATAATCCTTCGCCGATTTCAAAACATGCTCTTAATGTTGATAGAGGGTTTGAGTCATTCAAAATAAAAAACGCACCAATTAACGTATATCACTACAACCCCTCACCTTCTTTCAAAAACACTTGATACACAATAACATATAAGGATATTTTGTACGTTTTTGGGAAAGCATTTCCCCTTTTTTATTCCAGAAAAGTCAGATAAAAAAAAAGTCCATAAAGATGGGCTCGAAAAAGAAGTGTTTGTTTGGAAAACCTATTATTAATGTCCACCTTTGTTTTACTCTGTTGCAGAGACAATAGATTTTCTATTTACAACAGCCGTTGTGTGTCTTCGCCAAAGCACTCTTTTTTTCCTGCCCTACTTCTTTAAAAATTACTTCGCAAAACGATTGCGAGGGATGTTGGATATTAAAATGTTTGGTTATGAAAAAATTTCATGTGCTATTGATTGATGATGACTTGGATGAATTTGAGTTTTTTCTGATGGCTTTAGAAAAAATCCCGTCCCTGTTTAAATGTACCTATGCAGCTTCGGGTCAAGAAGCAATCAAATTGCTGGATGAGCTGCAACCAGATTTTATCTTTGTTGATATGAACATGCCTCGCTGGAATGGCCTGGAATGTATCAAAGAGATAAAAAAACACCTCAATTGGAAAGCTGTGCCTATCATTCTCTACTCCACCTCGATAGATACCGTATTGGAAGGGAAAGCAAAGTCGTTGGGAGTAGTAAAATGTATCATAAAACCTTTAGATCCTAATTTATTGACCAGTATTCTTCAGCAAATGGCAGGCGTAGAATGTGACTTTGTTGAAACATCCATTTAAATAAAAAACGTATGGAAAAAACAGCAAAAGTGGGAATAGATGGCGTAAATTTATTGAGAGAATTGGTGGCGTATAAGGGAGAGAGTATCATAAGCAACCGCACTATTCCATTGGAAATAATCGAAGAAATGGCCATGTCGTATTATGATATAAAGCGAAGCTCTTCCAATAAATTGTATGTGTATGTCCAACTCGTAAAGTATTTTAAACAACGAGGTATGTTTTTGGGAGATTTGATAAGGATTCCTGAAATTATTTATCAACGTATCCGCCAAAATTAGATTCATTTTTACCAGAGGCTTTAGTTAAACACAGCTAAAGCCTCTGGTAAAAAATGACGTTTGGGAGGTCTATTTAACCTGGGCTTCAAATTTATTATTATCATAAATTTGCTCTTCCGAAATCTCATGAGGACAAATAGCGTTTTGTTCGGCTTCTTTGTCTTCACTATAAATCCCATAAGCATTCACCAAAAAGCCCTTCAAGCCGTTGGTTGTCTCGATGGCATAAATGATACAATTGTCCGAAGGATCCGACATTCCTTCAATGCGATGTACCTCTCGTACAAGGAGCGGAATCGCCTCAGTCTTTTCTGCTAAATTGGGACTATAGTAGTATTTTTCGGCAATCCCTATTTTATCTTTAAATTCGGCCGACGACTCTGAGCCAAAATCAAATGTATAACCCTTACTTTCCAAATTTTTCAGGATTTCTACCAATGTTTCTTCTTCCTGTGCATGTTCCATAGCTTTCCATTTTATCCTCTTCGAGGCTGTTTTTACTTGTTTTATGATTTTGCTCCGACCCCTCAAACGTCCTTTATTTAAGCTGGTATTTTAAGTTTTTTTTCACGCTGCCAAAAGCGATGATGAGCAATAGCTTTGATAAACTCGGCCCTCAAGACTTCCGACCCATCATGCACCAGCACCCCTTCTATCATCTGGGAAGCTTCTTTGTGATTGGCGGGAAGGTGTTTACCAAAATAAGTCTCTTTAAGTACCGGCAAAGAAAAAGCATCGGCCGCAATGGGTTTACAATGCTTAAAAGCTTCATTAAGAAAATGAATCGCATCTGCTTCAGCGGTCAGCGTAGCAATGCTGTTCATTCCGCCTGGTACATACACGGCATCATAAAGCACCGACGCAGCCGTCAAAAAACTTTTATCTACTTTAAGAGCTTGGTTGCTCTCCGAAACAATATATCCTAATTTGGGCGCAATTACCTCTGCCACTGCCCCTTCCGCCATCAGCCGTTCTTTCATGGCGGTAAGCTGTTTTTCATCTACGCCATCGGCGGCCAAAATAGCTATTTTACGAGTGGCAATCGAGTTTTTGGGAGTATATGCCATACTTAAGGCCTTAGATTTTTCGACTGAAGAGGTGGCCATATTGGGCTGATAAGCCATTTTATCGGCATCTGCTGGATAGCTCTGATTGAGCAAACTTTCTAATTCGTCTGGAATTGATAAACCCAAATTATAAGCCACTTTAGCGGCCAAATCATCATCTACATAGGAGAGCATCTTGAGCATTCTTTGACGAATCGCTTCTGTTTCTACTTTTCCTAGTTCAAAACTAAGCGCATCTACAATGTGGTTTTGTTCATACTCAGATTGGCTGTTGAAAAACAGAGTTGCCTGACTAAAATGGTCAAAAAAGCTTTGACTACGCCCTCGTATCTTATGTGCCTCTACTCGTTCGGGATAGCTACTAAATCCCCCTTCCTTCATTTTTGCTTGAAAAGGACAACCGCCCCCGAGGGTATTGGGGTCGTAGCTTGTCCTTCCCTGATTGATTGTTTGTCGCATATGACCATCCCGCTGATTGTTGTGAACAGGAGCAATGGAGCGGTTGATTGGGATTTCGTGAAAATTAGGACTTCCTAAGCGGGAAAGCTGGGTATCAGTATACGAAAATAACCTTCCTTGTAGCAAAGGGTCGTTGGTGAAATCAATTCCTGGCACAATATGCCCTGGATGAAAAGCGACTTGTTCGGTTTCGGCAAAGAAATTATCAGGATTTCGATTCAAAACAAGCTTTCCGATACGCTGTACGGGTACTAGCTCTTCGGGGATGATTTTTGTGGGATCCAGCAAATCAAAACCAAAAGAATGTTCGTCTTCTTCTGCCACTATTTGTACTCCTAATTCCCACTCTGGGAAGTGCCCCATTTCGATGGCTTCCCACAAATCACGCCGGTGAAAATCGGGGTCTTTGCCCGAAATTTTCTGCGCTTCGTCCCAACATACCGAATGTACGCCCAGCAAGGGTTTCCAGTGAAATTTCACAAAATGAGATTCGCCGGCCTTATTGATAAATCGAAAAGTATGTACCCCAAAACCTTCCATCATTCTCAAACTACGCGGGATAGCGCGATCGCTCATAACCCACATAATCATGTGCATACTTTCGGGCATCAAAGAAATAAAATCCCAAAAAGTATCATGCGCTGAAGCTGCTTGGGGCATTTCGTGGTGTGGCTCTGGCTTGACGGCATGAATCAAATCGGGAAACTTAATGGCATCTTGAATAAAAAACACGGGGATATTGTTTCCTACCAAATCATAAATGCCTTCTTCGGTGTAAAACTTAACCGCAAAACCTCTGACATCTCGCGCCAAATCGGTAGAGCCTCTTGAACCTGCTACTGTCGAAAATCGAACAAATACGGGGGTTTTTTGGTCGGGATTTTGCAAAAAAGCCGCTTTAGTGAATCTGGCCATCGACTCATACACCTGAAAATACCCATGAGCACCTTCTCCGCGCGCATGTACCACGCGCTCAGGAATGCGTTCATGGTCGAAATGAGTGATTTTTTCGCGCAAAATAAAATCTTCAAGTAGCGACGGCCCCCTTTCTCCTGCTTTTAGGGAGTTTTGATTATCATTGATTTTTACCCCTTGGTTGGTGGTTAAAAATTTATCTTGACCATTTTCTTTATTGTTGGCAAGGTCTTGCTGTTTAGCGTCTGTCTGTTTTTTCATTGTTGTGGAAATTGGGGTGAATAGCCTAAGTTAGTTGCTCGCTTCCTCATTGATGGCACTTTCTGCAATGGCTGAGAGTTTTTTGTCGGCTACTTTTTCTTCTTCCAACGTTTCACTTAACAAGCGAGCCGCTTCATTCTCCCCTAAGGTTTTGGCGAAAGACACAAGTGTACCATAAGAAGCTATTTCATAATGCTCTACCTTCTGGCTAGAAGCAATAATACCCGCATCTCGCACCACACCTTCTTTGGTTTTGTTCATTGTCTCTTGCCCTTCTTTAATTAATCCCTCAATGGCTTCACATTTTTTGGCTTCGGCCTTCAATCCTATTACCTCAAATACTTCATCAAGGCGCTTTACATGCCCTTCTGTAACCGACAAGTGTTCTTTAATAGCCTCTACCAACACACCCGAAACAGCTTTATCAGCCATTTTAGGAAGGGCTTTGGTGAGGGCTTTTTCGGCATAATAGATGTCTTTCAGACTGTCTTCAAACAATTCACGTAGTCCAGTGGCGATTTCTGATTTTGAGGAAGTTGCTTTCATGGTTCTAAAAAATTTATGGTTGTTTTTGGGTAGTAGCGTCCTAAAATATTGTTCCACCGACCCATGTATTCCTCAACAACTTGGGTATGCCGCCTCATTTGTGATCCTATAAAGAGAGATTTCTCTAAAGAGAAATATTTTGCTATCCTCTGTCGAATTTTAGGGTTGTAGAAGTGTTGCCACATCGGGCATCTCCCACCCCAAAACACTTCAACTAGTAACCTCATTATCAATGGAATACTTTTTTTAGACATTCCTAAACGTATACTACTATCATCTGAATCTATTCGGCAATTCAATCAATTAAAAAAATGGAAACAGTGAATGTCATTTCTTCTTCCTTAAAGTCAATAGGCTATGAAGGCACTACCTTAGAAATAGAGTTTCTTAATGGTTCGCGGTATCGCTATTATCAGGTACCTCTACATGTATATCAAGGATTTTTAAATGCCGACTCCTACGGTCATTTTTTTAATAAATATATCGTAAGCAGCTATCGCTCAAGGAGAATGAGCAACCTCGCTGATAATACATGTACACAAACTAAATAAGTAAAACAGGATTTTAATCTCAGGAATAGCAATGAATACCATCAATCTCTCACAAAATCTTGACCCGGGTTTGACAGAAGAAATGCCGGTCACGATTACATATATACGAAAAACTTATGCAGGCTCTCAAAAACTACACAATAAGGTAGCACTTATTACGGGAGGCGATAGTGGAATTGGGAAAGCTGTAGCCATCCATTTTGCACGCGAAGGAGCTGATATTGCCATCCTTTATCATCCTATCGAAGAAGAAGATGCGCAAGCCACTAGCCAACTTATAGAAAAAGAAAATCGTCAATGCTTACTGATTAGCGGAGATTTAATGGACCACACCACGCCCGCCAAAGCCATTGACACTGTTTTAGAACATTTTGGTAAAATTGACATCCTTGTCAATAATGCCGCTGTCCAAAAGCCCTGCGATGATTTTACAAAAATCCCCGATCAACAATGGGAAGATACATTTGAAGTCAATGTATTTGCTATTTTTCGCTTGACTCGCGAAGCAATCAAACGCATGAAACCAGGAAGTAGTATTATCAACACGGCTTCGGTAGTAGCCTATCAGGGCAATGGCTTTCTGATTGATTATTCGGCTACTAAGGGAGCTATTATCAGCTTTACGCGCTCATTATCGGGCAGTATCATAGGCAAAGGGATTCGGGTAAATGCGGTAGCCCCTGGGCCTATTCTGACGCCTTTGGTTGTCTCTACTTTTCCTGACCAAAACCTAGAAGACTTTGGTAAAGATACCCCTATGCAACGAGGCGGGCAGCCCTGTGAAGTTGCTCCAGCCTATGTATTTTTAGCTTCCGAAGACAGCTCTTACATGACAGGGCAAGTTTTGCATCCCAACGGAGGCTCTATCATCAATGCCTAATATACACAGTCCTATGCTGTCGCTGTTTGTAAAAAGCCGATCAATGCCCTACAAACAGCGACAGCCTAGAAATCACTACCTATTCTTCTGACTTATTTTTAAGACTCATCAGCAAGGTATAGGTGCCTTTTATTACAAAATCTTGATTGGGTTTTTCAGGCAAAAGTAGTTCTGTAAACCCATTTTCGGTATTTCCTATTTTTACTTCTTTCATTTCAAATTCACTGTCAGTCTTTCGGATAAAAGCGTATTGTTTGCCTTCGTAGCGTACAATGGCGTCTTCGGGCAATACGTAAGCGTTGTTGTTTTTGACCTCCACCTCGGCATTCATATAGGTGCCGGGAATGAGCGCTTTATCATAATTTTTAAAATGGCACTGCACTTCTGTGGCTCGATCGGCGGTAAGGTCTTTTCCAATCATAATAATTTCGGAAATATATTTTTTATCCGGGCGGTTGTTGGTAAACGTCATGATTTTTTGTCCAATAAAGAGCTTATCTACATCTTTTTCAAACACTTTCAACGCCAAGTGAATATCCGTCGGGTTGATGAGTTCAAACATTACTTCGGTTGGTGAGACGTATTTGCCGATGTTGCTGTTGATTTTGGACACATAACCGCTGATGGGCGAATAGATATTTACCGTGCGTGAAATAGTATTTTCGCTCAATCTTTCAGGATTAATCCCTACTAATTTCAATTTTTCGGCCAACGCACTCAACAAAACACGCTGTCCTCTGAATTCGGCTTCCGATTGCTGATAGACCTTATCGCTGCTGGCCTTGCTTTGGTTCAGGTCTTTTTGACGCAGGTACTCGTTTTCCAGAAAACTGATTCTAGATTTGGCGGTCAAATAATCCTGCTGCAACTGAATGTATTGCTGGTCTTCCATAACGGCCAACAATTGCCCTTTGCGCACATTCATACCCACCAACAAATCGGTGTTTTTCAAATATCCCCCCATCGGTACGCTGATAGAAATCACGTTTTGGGGAGGTACTTCTATTTTACCGTTGACCTTCAGTACCGAAGCAATTTGCTTTTGCTCTAAAGGCGCCGTCACGATTCCCGCATTTTTGCTCTGAACCGCAGTGAGTTTTACTGTATTCTCGTTGACTGTGGCCGCTACTGTTTGTTCTTCGGTCGTTTTGCTGCCGCAAGCGGTCAATAAACTAAGTATTACAATGATGATGAATGTATTTTTCATGGGGTTTTTCTATTTGGTGTTGAAATAATTGAGTTGAATAACGGCCTCATTTAGGTTCCTAATAGCCTCTACATAATCGTTTCTGACGGTAGTGGCTTGGTTCACCAATTGCACCCACTCAAGGTAATTGATGTTTCCGGCAAACAATTGTTGATTGGCCGTAGTCGTAATCAAACGGGCATTGGCCAAGGCCGTACTTTCAAAATAAGCGACCGTTTGAGCAAATTTATCGTACTGATTTTGAACAGCTTTATACTCCGTATCCAACGATTGCATACCCACCAAATAATTACTTTCGGCCACGAGTTGCAGTACTTTAGCGCTGTTGATTTGGGCTTTTTGCGCGGACGTAAAAATCGGAATCCCAACGCCCACCTGCATCGACTGAAATCGGTGCAGGCCCGAATAGGTTTTATTGTCGGCTCCCACTCCTCGGATGCTGCCGTTATTGTACATCACCGAAAGATTAGGCAACAGTCGGGTCTTTTCTACCTCTACTGAGGCGGCCGCTATGGCTTGTTGCTGTTTCAATAATTGCATCAATGGATGCTCGTTTAATGACAGCTCAGCCACAGTTTTAGCGAGTTTGAAGTTGTTGGTCGAAGGAGAAAAAATGGCGGAGGTATTGAGCAATAACTGAAATTGCAACTGCATCACATCCATATCCTGCAAAAGCTGATTGAGTTGCGTCTTAATTTGTCCCAGTTGGGTTTCGGCAGTGGCTTTTTCTAGTACGTTGCTTTCCCCTTTCGATAAGCGCAACTCGGCTCTTTTGAAAAAATCGGTATAAAGGGTATCGGCAAATTGCAGTAATTCTCGCTTTTGTTGTAGATACACCAGACCATAAAAGACTTGAGTCACTTGTTTTTTGAGCAACATTTCTCGAACATTGACCGCCAAAAGGCTACGTTTCCATTCTTCATTCAACAGATTTTTTTGGGCGGTATAGACTTTTGGAAAACTGAACCCCTGCCCAATTCCAATTTTTGAATCCACATAGGCGCTATTGATTTGCCCAATTTCGAGCGAAGCACTGGCCTGTGGCAAATTCTTGGCCGTTTTCAGCAAAGTCTGTTGATAAACAGCAAGGAGCTTTTCATTTTTTACCGACAGGTTGTTTTTCAGGGCTGTATCAATGGCCGCCTGCAAGCTAATGGGGGTTTGAGCTTGGGTACTATTTCCCAAAAATCCTAAAAACAGAAGCATCGCCGCCGTTGCTGTTGTGGAAGGTTTACTGCCCACTTTTTCAAACACCATGTACAAAACGGGCAGCACAAACAAGGTCAAAAACGTAGCAATCAGCAGTCCGCCAATGACAACCGTCGCCAGGGGACGTTGTACTTCCGCGCCCGCACCGTTACTGACAGCCATCGGCAAAAAGCCCAACGAAGCTACAAAAGCCGTCATCAATACAGGACGCAGACGTACTTTTGTGCCGTTCAAAACAATGTCTTTCACATCCGACAAACCGCTTGCTTTGAGGCGATTAAACTCCGCAATCAATACAATCCCGTTTAAGACCGCTACACCAAACAAAGCAATAAAACCCACTCCGGCACTGATACTGAAGGGCATACCTCGGAGGGCCAGAAACAAAATACCACCAATGGCCGACAGCGGAATGGCAGAGTAAATCAGTAAGCCCTGCTTGACCGAATGGAAAGCAAAAAAGAGCAGTAAAAATATCAATATCAGCGATACAGGTACGGCAATCATCAGACGTGCTTTGGCCGCATTTAGGTTCTCAAACGCCCCGCCATAGGTCACATAATAGCCCGCCGGAAAGCGAAGTTGCTTTTCGACTTTGCCTTGCAATTCGGTCACAATACTTTGCACATCGCGACCTCGGACGTTAAAACCAACGACAATACGGCGTTTGGCATCTTCGCGTTGGATTTGATTGGGGCCTTCTTTGATTTGAACATCAGCCAATTGGTAGAGTGGAATTTGTGTACCCTGCGGCGTGGGAATCAAGAGGTTTTGAACGGCTGTCAGGTCCTTTTTTTGCTCACCGCCGAGGCGTACCACCAAATCAAAGCGTTTTTCGCCTTCAAACACCATTCCACTGCTTTGTCCAGCAAAGGCCGTATTGACTACCCGGTTGATGTCGGCGATATTGAGGTTATATTGGGCAATGGCATTACGATTGTACTGAATAATAATTTGGGGCATTCCCGACACCGACTCTACGTACAGATTTTTGGCTCCTTCTACGGCATTGATAAGTCCGCCTAGCTGATGTGCATAAGCGGCCAATGTATCCAAATCTTCTCCAAAGATTTTACAAACCACATCTTGTCTTGCGCCCGTCATCAATTCATTGAACCGCATCTGAACGGGATACTGAAACCCTGTTGTTATGCCTGGTACTTCGGCCAAAGCGGTGCCCATTTTCTCGGCCAATTCATTAAAAGTTTTTGCCGATGTCCACTCGCTTTTATCTTTCAAAATCACCATCATATCGCCAGCTTCCATGGGCATAGGGTCAGTAGGAACCTCGCCACTGCCTATTTTGGTCACCACTTTTTCCACTTCAGGAAAACGGCTTTTGAGAATATGGGCGGCTTTTTGGGTGTTGGCAATGGTCGTCGTTAAGTTACTTCCCGTCAGCACCCGCGTATCAACGGCAAAATCACCTTCCTCTAGTGCAGGAATAAATTCACCGCCCAAGGTCGAAAATATAAAAAGGGCAATTGCGAAAAGCGAAAGCGTAGCGATCAACACCATTTTAGGAAAATCAATGACTTTGGAGAGTGCATTCTGATAGGCGCCTTCTACTTTAGCCATGAGCCTATCTGAAAAGTTGAGATCATGTTTGATTTTCTTACTCAGAAACACCGAACTCATCATAGGGATGTAAATCAAAGACAAAATAAAGGCTCCCAGCAACGCAAACGCCACCGTCTGTGCCATAGGTTTAAACATTTTTCCTTCGATACCCTGTAGCGTAAAAATGGGAAGATAGACTACCAAAATGATAATTTGACCAAATACAGCGCTATTCATCATCTTGCCTGCTGATTGGTTCACCTCAGCATCCATTTGGGATTGGCTAAGGTGGGATATGTCGCTAAACTTTTTATTATGAGAAAGTTGGTGCATCACTGCCTCCACAATAATCACCGCACCATCCACAATCAACCCAAAATCCAGCGCCCCCAAACTCATCAAATTGCCGCTGACACCGAAGAGATTCATCATAATAATGGCAAACAACATCGCCAACGGAATCACCGAAGCTACCAACAGCCCCGCACGAACATTGCCCAAAAATAGTACCAACACAAAAATGACAATCAATGCCCCTTCCAAGAGGTTTTTCTCTACGGTGCCGATAGCGTTGTTCACCATTTTGGTGCGATCCAAAAATGCCTCAATTACGACGCCTTCGGGCAGGGTTTTCTGAATTTGGGCAATGCGTTCTTTCACCGCTTTAATGACCTCGCTGCTGTTGGAGCCTTTCAGCATCATCACTACTGCACCAGCCACTTCGCCTTGGTCATTGTAGGTCATGGCTCCAAAACGAGTGGCAAAACCGATTTTTACGTCGGCCACGTCCCCAATGAAGAGAGGCGTACCCCCGCTGAGGCTTTTAATAGAGATGTTTTTGATGTCGTCTGTCCCCCCTACCAAGCCTTCACTTCGGATGTATAAAACAGTCGCTCCTTTTTCGATGTAAGAGCCACCCGTATTTTGATTGTTGTTTTCGAGGGCTTTGAATACATCATTAATCGTGATATTGTTGGCCTGTAATTTAGCCGGGTCCACTTCAATGGAATATTGTTTGAGTTTGCCCCCAAAACTGCTGACCTCGGCTACCCCTTTTACGCCCAATAGTTGCCTGCGTACTATCCAATCCTGAATGGTGCGCAAGTCGGTTTCATTGTATTTGCCTTCGTAACCTTTTTTAGGACGGACTACGTATTGATAAATTTCGCCCAAACCCGTCGTAACAGGCCCTAATTCAGGCACCCCTACCCCTTGAGGAATAGCGGATTGTACCTTTTGCAAACGTTCTGCCACTTGCTGACGCACCCAATAAATATCGGTTTCGTCGTCAAAAACAATGGTTACAAGCGATAACCCAAACCGAGAAAAGCTACGAATTTCATGCATTCCTGGTATGTTACTGTTGGCCTGCTCAATAGGAAACGTAACCAAGCGCTCTATATCAGTAGCTCCAAAAGAGGGAGCAATGGTAATCACCTGAACTTGATTATTGGTAATATCAGGAACGGCATCGATGGGTAATTTAGTAACTTCATAAGTGCCGTAGCCAAGCAGAGCAATGACCAACAGCCCAATGATGAGTTTATTCCTGACGGAAAACTCAATGATTGAATTTAGCATGGAAATAATATTTAATGAAATGACACTATATCCTCATCAAACATGATGAAGACTTGAAAATGAGCTAAATAGCTCGTTCAGAAGCAATTCATTAAACAAATTGGGGCGGCTGCCAAATAGAGTTCAAATGCGCCGAAAGAAGATGAGAATCCGAATAAAAAGACGGTTTTTCTTTTGATAGAATCACCACCTGCGGAGGCAGGGGGCTAAAAGTCAGAAACAAATAAATGGGTGCCTGAAACGAACCGCAATTATCGTGCGACTGAAAAGGGAGCTGATTGTCCCGCTCAGCATCACCGTCATCAGCATGATTGACGAGATAGTGATGATGGATAAATTGAAAAAATGAGATAGAAGGATTTTTTTGCTGATGTTCCTGAAAATGCATCACAAGTACCGGCAGCTTCAGCAACTGATTGAATTCAGTGGCTGAAAAGAGGTAAATGATTAGCAAAAATCTAGGAAGAAACATTTTCACGAATTTATGGAGCAAAAGTAGCACATATTTTATTAAAATTAGGCCTAAAATTCCACTTCTTTATGCTGGATTGCTTTATATAGTTTCTTTCTAAAAAAACATTCAATACCGCAATGTTATTGCCGCCACTGACATCATTAAACAGTTTCCAGACTTTGCTACGCGCCGTCTGCTAGGATAGCAAGTTGATATAATGTTGTAAAAACGTTTACAAACAACCGCCTGAGAATAATTTTTTGTCTTAATTTTAGTGAATCAAACAAAACCTGTGACCCGCGCTGGATTTTAAACGCGCTTATTTTTTAATCATTTTCAATAATCCTGCTTTGATGGGCGGAGCAGTGGCCGCTGTCACACCTAGCTTGAGTAGAATTTCTTTGGAAATATCAACCGCCTGCGCTCCCGCAAAAAGGACAATAGGCCAACTATCCTCCGCCCGTAAATCAGACCTGAAGATATAAGCATACTTATTTTCTTGACCATAGTCTGCAATCACTCCCTTTACTTTTTCTTCAATCACCGCAAACTTCTTTTGGTAAGTTAATTGCAAATCTTTTTCAGAATTTGATTGAAATTCTTGAATCGATTGCTGTAAGTTAACCAATTCTGTTTCCTTATCTTTGAGGATAAGAGGTGCCACTTGTCCTTTGGGCAACTTCTGATAGGCATCCAATTTTTGTTGGTATTGAGCATACTTTTCTTTCAACACTTCTTGATACTTCGCAGAACTTCCCTCAATCTCTTTTCTTAAAAGCTGATATTCAGGAAAATTGTCATAAACAAATTGCTGATCAATATAACCTAGCTTTAGAATTTGTCCCATCACCTGAGTTTGAGAACAACTCATTAAAGCTATCAACAAAACGATAAGATTCTTCATTATTATGATTTAGTTTTTTGAGGTGCTATTGGCAGGTGTCACGAAGCGCACCGGCGAAGTAGGCAAAGTAGCTGGGTATCTATAATTGCTGTAGGTTTTAGAATCTTGCTTCGGTTTGTCTAGAATAGTATCCAAAGTAGGTCTTAGATGCAAATACGTTTTTCTAAAATTTGACATAGAAGCAACGCTCGGTGCATACGTCTCTTTGAGGGTGTCTTGAGGCGTTTCTGTATTTTGTAAAACTAACTCACGTTTTAGTCTCTTTCTTTTCTTTTGAGCAGGCTTTTTTACCGCTAAAGGAGTTATGTCCTTTTGTTTTGGAAGCTCTTTTTGTGGCTCTTTCTCAGGGTCTATAGATGCAGAAAGGTCTTTTAGTTTGGACAATTGCTCTTTTCCTGAAGTCGTTAACACTACCAGGGCCACCAGAGGGATTATGACCAAATATTTTGGCAATTGCCAAATTGAGGTTCTCTTTTTGTAAAGCATGTGGATTCTGTTTTTGAGAAATGAAGAATGATAGAATTGATTCGCAATGGACTCGACGAAAGCTCGTTGAGCATAAGATACCAAAAAAGCGGCATACGATTCTCTATTAGGAGCCTGCTTGTCAGCCAAATACTCATGCACTTCCTGAATCGAAAACTTGTAGAGCCAAAGCACAGGATTGAACCAAAAGAATGCCTTCAGTATTTCGATAAACAAAACATCAATACTATGCCACTGCTTGATATGGACCGATTCATGATGCAGAATTGTCTCAAAGCAATGCTCATAATCCTGATGCGAAATCACTAACCATTTAAAAAATGAAAAAGAACCAACACTAGCTTTTTGATTTCGATTATTTGGCAGCAAGATTAAAGTGTAATTTTCGCAGGGGATAAACTCTCCTTTTTTTATCAGAAAGGCGATATGATAAATACCTTTCAATAACCTTAATAGCATATAAACGACACTCCCTATATAAATCACTTTGAGCATAAAACCCCAATCTACAGAGTCGGTTTGCGGAGTGGAATCCACGAGTAGGGTAGCTACATTTTGGGTCGTGGCACTCACAACTTCAGGAATTTCGGTAACGGTAGTATTGACCTGAATCGCTGGTAATGCCAAGGAAATTACTAAAGTTCCTAGTAAATACAGACGATTGAGCTTAAAAAAGGTATGCCGTCGTAGCATGAGCCAATAGATGCCATACAATAAAACCCAATAGAGGTTTACCTTAGTAAAGTACAGAAGAGTATCCATTATTGGCCAAGGTTGTTTTTCTTAACAAACTCCATGATTTCATCTAATTCACTGGCATTCAACTTTTTATCATTAAAGAAAAAAGATACCAAATTTGCCGCTGAATTTTCAAAGTAGTTGCCCATTAGCTGCTCTACTTCGTGCCGTTTATACTCCTCTTCAGTGATTAGAGGAAAATATTGATGCGTACTACCATAGGTAATATGACTCACGATATTTTTCTTCTCCAATATTTTGATGAAAGTCGCCACGGTATTGTAGGCCGGTTTTGGGTCAGGCATTTGAGCTAATATTTCCTTGACAAATGCTTTTTGCAGTTTCCATAAGATTTTCATAATCTCTGCTTCTGCACGAGTTAATGACCGAATTTCCATGATATTAGGCTTTCGTAAATAGATTTGTTTCAGATGGAGACAAAGTTACTCCTAATAAATTAGTTATGCAACTAATTTATTAGGAGTAACTTTTAAGAAGACTGCTAAAATAGCTCTAATCCTCAGGGGGAGAAGTATACTATTCTTGATTTTACGTTAATTATCATTACACATCAACCACAACTGACAATCAACACAGCCTCTCAAAAAACATTTAGCGATTTAGCGGAAACCAACCATTTTTACCGTCAAAGAATGGGTAGAAAATAGGGAGTATCTATTAGCCAGAAGCTAGCGTGGTGGTAAAATTAGCGCTAAAGCCTCTGTAATATTCTATAACTTTGCCCAGTTACTTAACTTCGAACCCTCAATAATTCATGAAATTAATCGACTTCATTAAAAGAAAATGGGGATTGTCACTTCAAGCAGTTGAAATCGCAGCTCCGATTGTTGAGAGAGTTGGTTGGACTGGACAAGATTTTGAATTTCTGATTGTAGGTGAAATCAATGTATTTTCTGATTTCGACCAACTAATGACACCAAATTCGCTTGAGTGGACAAAAACTCATAAAAACGGTTGGGATTATTACCAAGTTGGGCAAGATGAGTTCAGTTATTCTTTTGAGGAGCCAGGCATACAAATGACATTCAATGAAGAAATTAGTTTTGATAAAGCAAAGAAAATTGGGGATGAAGTAATTCTAAACATCCATTCTACTGGTCAAAAGGCTGAACTATTTATACTGGATAAGAGAAAAGTTTATCGACTTAAATGATAGCTGAATGCTAGGTTGTAACTCGCTTTGGCAGTTGCACACTCCATCAAAATAACTTCATAGCTCACACATTCAGAAAATGACAAAAGCTGCCTTTCAACTTTCCAATCCCGAACTTGAAGGAGAAATTTACTACTTGACAGAACAAGAAGGTGGCCGAAGGAACCCTATCACATCGGGGTATCGGGGTCAGTTTTACTACAATGGCAGAGATTGGGACGCGCCTCAAACATTGATTGATAAAGAGCTCTGTTACCCAGGTGAAACTGTAAAAGTTAGTCTTCAAATGTTAAGCCCCAACTTTCACGTTGGGCAATTTTACGTTGGCCAAAGCATTGAAATAAGAGAAGGAACTAAAACCGTCGGCCGTGGTAAAATCACTCAAATTTTGAGGAATGATTTTAATTATTGGGATTTCGACACTTTGTTCAGAAACCTACAACCTGAGCAAAAACCATTTGATTTTCAATACATTAAAAAATTCTCCACAAAAATCCATCACGGATTAGCATCCATTCAACAAATTAACAATCTAATTTTCAAAAAATCCTTGTCGAATCCCTACCAAATGCTGACCGTCGAGTGTAAATTAAAATACAAGGGCTGTCAAGCACAGGCACTGGTAGATGAAATCTGTAACCGTTGGAGAGAAGAAATACACCTAGACAACTCTCATTACAAAACAGAGCTACTATTTTCGGACAAAGGATTTTACTTTGAGCTCACTTTTGCCACTTGGCACACTAGGTTTTTGACGGGAAAAATTATAGTGAATACAACATCATAACGCCGTTCTTTGCTTTCCATCACTCCCCTCCCTTACTCATCACCATTTTCAAAAAATCTTCCCGAAAATCACCTCCGACGGGGACTTCGTCTTTCATAAATGGACGGACATTTTACGTACATTTCAAAAAAAAATTTATTTATGAATATAGCAATCAAAGAACAAGCGCGATTTGACGCAAGACTTTCAATAGTTCTGTTTACAGTCTCGCTGTATATAGCCACAAATTCTAATACCATCTAGACAATTTTATCATACTTCTACAAACACGCCATCTTCTTCTCATATTTTTTGAAAGACAAACAACATTTCTTTGCTTTGAGGAGTATTTCCGAAGTAATTATGCAAATCAAAAGATTTACCTTGGCCACACATGCCTTAATTTGGGTACTGTTACTGGTTATTCCTTACATTTCCAGCGACCAGCTTTTTAATGCGTTAGACCCTTCGTCCGACAATAAATATCTTTTACTCTGCCTGATCTTAAGTGCCGTGTTGCTGATTATTTTTTACTTCAACTACGTTTTTCTTATCCCTAAGTACCTACTTGTCAATAAATACTGGGGCTATTTTGCGTTTCTACTGCTTGCAATAGCAGTCGTATTTTCTGTGGTCGGAGGAGTACTTTACTTTTCCAACCTCATTCATGTTTTATTACCTATAACCAATCCCCCACTCGAAAAAATATTTCCCGTTATTATCGTTAATGCTCTTTTACTGTGGCTCTTATCAATTGTATCCTCTATTCTATGGACCGTTTACAATCGATTAAAGCAAACAGAGAGCGAAAAACTTTCGGCACAAATTGCTTCACTCAAATCACAAATTAACCCGCATTTTTTGTTTAACACGTTGAACAATATTTATGCTACCGCTATCGACACCTCACCAAAAACGGCTGATATGGTTGACAGGCTTTCGGAAATGATGCGTTATTCGATGAAAGATACACAACAGGATTTTGTGTTACTGGAAGATGAGCTAAATTACATCAACAACTTCGTTGAATTGCAAAAATTGCGCTTAGACAGAAGCGTAAAACTGGAATACCATACCCTGAGTAGGGTTCCTGCCTTACGAATTGCTCCAATGTTACTTATTCCTTTTATTGAAAATGCGTTTAAACATGGAGTAAACTCTGAACAGAAAAGCCACATTAAAATTGAAATAAGCTTAGATCAAACGGAATTTCAGCTAAGTGTAATGAATAAGAAAGTGGCTGTTCAGCGGGATATTTCTGAAAGAAGCGGATTGGGAATCGATAATACAAAACATCGGTTGAACTTGATTTACCCCTCAAAACACTTACTGGTGATTAATGATACTGAAAAGGTTTTTTTTGTCTCTTTATCTATCAATTTACAATGATACATGCTATTGCCATTGACGATGAGCCGTTAGCACTTACCGTCATAAAATCACTATGTGATAAAAGTGAAAACATCAAGTTGATAAAAACATTTACTCAACCGAGTGAGGCTCTTAAGTATTTACGAAAATTCCCAATTGACTTGATTTTTTGCGATATACACATGCCCGCCATGACCGGAATAAATTTAATAAAGTCATTGCAGCAAGATACAATGGTGATTTTCACCACGGCCTTTAGTGAATACGCCGTCGTTAGTTACGAATTAAATGCCATTGATTATTTACTTAAACCTGTCAATCAAAAACGCTTTACGCAAGCGGTTAACAAAGCGCAGGAATATTTTGACTATGTAAATAAAAGGGCTTATGATGCTGAAAAAAATATTTTTATTCGTGCCGATTTCAGTTTGGTAAAAATTCCAATATCTGATATTCTCTACATCGAAGGCTTAGCCGATTATCTCAAAGTTTATATCAAAGATCGCAAAACTATTGTAGCACGAATACCCATGAAAGACATGGTTGAGAAATTACAAGGCACCGATTTCATGCGGGTTCATCGTAGTTTTATCGTGCCTTTCAGCAAAATTGAGGCTGTAAGAAGCAACACTATTTTCATTGGAGACAACGAATTCCCTATTGGAAGAACCTATGTAGATGAGTTTTTCAATCGGTATTCTCCCTAAATGCTTCTCCTAAAACAGATACATTCTTCGCATAAATCTTTCCCTTCTTCTCAAAAATTAGCAGGTGGATTGTCCAAGCTCCAGATTTGCATCGAAATCACAAAAAACGATCGTTAAATGCAGCCCAAAACAAACACACACCTGTTATCTTATAAGCATAAGATAGCCATTGGCATTTTCATTCTTATTTTATTTAGCTCAACGCTATTGCTGGCACAATCAAAGTATACAGTAAGCGGAACGGTAAAACAAAAGTCGTCAGGCGAGACATTGATAGGAGTAGCGGTAGGAGTAGTGGAAAAACCCACTATAGGGGTAACGACCAATGAGTACGGCTTTTATTCCCTTTCGCTTCCTAAAGGCAACTACACGTTGCGGTTTTCTTACATAGGATACGAGCAGCAATCTATCCCAGTAGAATTGAATTCGAATGTTACGGTAAACGTCAATTTGGCCGACGGAGTCAGTTTAGAGGAGGTGGTCGTATCTTCTAAAAAGGAAGATGAAAATCTTACCAACGCTACCATGGGAACCGAAGTACTCAATATGAAAACTGCCACCAAAATTCCTGTCGTATTTGGAGAAAAAGACTTGGTAAAAACCATTCAATTGATGCCAGGCGTAAAATCGAACGGCGAAGGAAGCAATGGTTTTTCGGTAAGAGGGGGAGGTACAGACCAAAACCTAATCTTGCTCGATGAAGCACCTGTCTATAACGCGTCACATCTATTAGGGATGTTTAGCACATTCAATAGCGATGCTATCAAAGATGCTACTATTATCAAAGGCAACAGTCCAGCCCAGTTTGGTGGGCGTCTTTCGTCGGTGTTGGATGTAAAAATGAAAGAGGGTAACAATAAAAACTACCAAGTAAGCGGTGGGATTGGCCTCATCAGTAGCCGATTGACGGTGGAGGGTCCGATTCAAAAAGAGAAATCGTCGTTTATTATTTCTGGCCGACGAACGTATGCAGACCTTTTTGCACGGCTTTCGTCCGATTTAAAAGATGTTAAGCTATACTTCTATGACTTAAACGCCAAAGCCAATTTGGCAATTAACGATAAGAATAAGCTATATTTCTCTGGCTATTTTGGCAAAGATGTATTGGGCGTATCCAAAACATTTGGCAGCGATTGGGGGAATTCTACTGCTACCCTACGGTGGAATAGCGTACTGAGTAGCAAATTGTTTTCCAATACGTCGTTGATTTACAGCAATTATGATTTCAATGTTGGATTTAAAAGTGAAAATAGTGAGATAAATTTCAATTCTCACATCAAGGATTTGAACCTAAAACAGGATTTTACTTTTTATCCAAATGCTGACAACACCATACGCTTTGGCTTCAATGTAATACACCACACCATTACTCCTACAAAAGCCGAAGGCTCTGATATTGTGAGCAATAAAAAAGGCCGCATAGGATTAGAAAATGCAGTGTATGCGAGCAACTCCTGGAAAGTATCTGATAAGATTAATGTTGACTATGGTCTTCGGCTTTCTTTTTACAATGTTATGGGTGGGGATACCTATCATATTTACGAAAAGAATCAACTTACCCAATCCATAGAGTTAGAACAAGGGAAAGTGGGCAAAACGTATTTCAATTTGGAGCCAAGATTGGCAGCCAATTATAGATTGACTCCTAGTGCCAGTGTAAAAGTTGGCTACGCCCGCAACACCCAAAATTTACATTTGATGAGCAATGCTACGGGCGGCAGTCCTACCGACCAATGGATTGGGAACAGTTATAACATAAAGCCAGAAGTAGCCGACCAAGTGAGTTTAGGATTGAGCAAAAACTTCAACAACAATGCCATTGAACTCAATACAGAGGTCTATTATAAATCCATGCAGCATCAAATTGACTATCGAGACGGTGTCGACATCAACACCGTACCTGATATAGAAAGCGAATTGTTGTTTGGGAAAGGCAGGGCGTATGGTATAGAGATTTTATTGAAAAAGAAAACGGGAACATTAACAGGATGGATAGGATACACCCTTTCGAAGACGGAACGCCAAATCGAAGGCATCAACAATGGCCAATGGTACAATGCCAAGCAGGATCGCACGCATGATTTGTCGATAGTGGGCATTTACACGCTTTCACCACGATGGACACTGTCTGGTACATTTATCTATAGCACTGGCAATGCTGTGACATTCCCTACGGGCAAATACATGCTAAACGATATGCTGATATACCAATATGGCAGTCGTAATGCAGACCGAATGCCTGCTACTCATCGATTAGACATCGGTGCAACTTACGAAAAACCTTCCAGAGGAAAATATCAGAGTTCATGGAGTTTTGGATTGTACAATGCGTATGGCCGCAAAAACCCGTTTGCCCTAACGTTTAAAGAAAATAAAAGTAACCCAGAAAAAATCGACGCTGTACAAACTTCCCTCTTCCAATGGGTACCCAGTGTAACGTATAATTTCAAATTTTAAGCAATCAACAAAAATGAAAAATAGCATCAGCCTATTATTAGTGGTTTTATTGTTTAGCAGTTGTGAAAAAATAGTAACACTCGACTACAAAGAAAACCAATCCAGAATCATCATAGATGGCAGTATCACCAACGAAACAGGGCCATATTTCGTAAAAATCACAAAATCCCTCAAGCTGACTGAAACTGGAACGTACCCCACCATTGACAATGCCACAGTTACGATTAGCGATGATGCCGGAAACCGCGAAACTCTTATTCCACGTGGGGGTGGGCTATATCAAACTGCTCAACTAAAGGGGACAGCAGGTAGGACGTATACACTAACGGTGCAAGCCGAAGACCAAACATACACAGCCCAAAGTACTATGCCGACGCCGGTACCGTTTGAGTCTATCAAAGTGGAGGCAGTTGTTTTTACTGGTGAAACAGAATACAATTTAATCCCTGTATATAATGACCCTACTGTAAGCGGTAACAATTATCGGTTTGTAGTGTCGGTAAACGACAAACTCATCAACCAGCATCTTATCCAAAATGACGAAGTGAAAAATGGGGTGGTCAATACCCTTCGACTGGAAATCAACGATGACGACTTAAAGCTAAAACAAGGGGACGTCGTCAATGTAACCATGCAATGTATCGACAAAAATGTGGCCTTGTTTTATAAGACCCTGATGTTAATAGGCGATAGTGGCCCTGGGGGTGGTACTACACCAACAAATCCGCCAAATAATATTTCCAATGGAGCATTGGGGATATTTTCAGCCCATACAGTAGAGACGAAGGGGGTGACAATTCCATAAAGTTTTTGATAATCTTCTTGCCATGCCCAACTACAGTAAAATCTTTGACGGCGAAGAGCCCATTACTCAGCAAGAGTTTGAGGATTGGCACGAGCAAACTGTTTTGGAATTGGTTCAAAAACAACCTCATTTCTCGGTAGGTTGGGCGGCCCAAACCCTAGACTACTTCTTGCAAACGGCTGTCAAGCTGGCAGGATTTGGGCGACCCAACCTTCAAAAATGGCTTCATCCAGTTATGTTTTGTGGGCAAGAAAATGGAGGTCCCAGAGACTCCTATCAAACAAAACTAAGCGACATCACAAGTTATAGTGAATATAAAATACTTATTAACAGCCTCAATATTAAAGCCAAACAGTATAGCGATGAGTTTTTTCTGCCCTAACTGCGTTCCTCAAAATATAGCAACTACCACCAAATGAAATAGGGCAGAAAAAGCTAGGTGAAAATTATGAATAGCTGCAAAATTTTTAATTCATTTTTGCAGCTATTTTATCTTGAAAAAACATTAAGTGATGAATATTGTTTTTCAGTCCACCACTAATTTCTCCTTCAAAAATACAAGAGGTTTTAGCCATCACTCTCCTCCCTTACTCATCACTACTTTCAAAAAATCTTCCCAAAAATTGCTTCCGAGTGGTACTTCTTCTTTTTGAAGTGTACAGATATTTTACGTACATTTGTAAAAATTTTTCGTATATGAATACAACAATCAAAGAACAAGCGCGATTTGACGCAAGACTTTCAAAGGAACAAAAAGAATTCTTTGAAAAAGCCGCTTATCTAGGCGGTTTCAGAAGCTTGACTGACTTCGTGATTTTGACAGTGCAAGAAAAAGCAAAAGAAATTGTGAAGGAGAAAGAACAAATACTAGCATCTGAGAGGGACAGCCAAATCTTTTTTGACGCAATTACCAATCCCCGAAAACCTTCAAAAACGCTAAAAAGCGCGTATGAAGACTATAATGCGTTTGTATCGACTCAAAAAAATGACTGAGCTTTTAGACAAAAAACATAATCGGGAGGGTTTTGACTGTGGGAAAGAGCTTTTAAACAATTACTTAAAAACCCAAGCAGGACAAGACATCAAAAGAAAACTATCTGCCTGTTTTGTGTTATCAGATGGAGCAACCAACGATATTCAAGGCTACTATACCCTCTCGAATAATAGCATCCCCTTGAGTAGTTTTCCCGAATCCATTCAAAAGAAGCTTCCAAAATCGTACACTTCCATCCCAACTACTTTACTGGGAAGGTTAGCCATTGACAGTAAATACCAAGGCAAAGGAATCGGGAAAATATTGTTGATTGATGCTTTAAAAAGGAGTTACCACATTTCCCAAGAAATAGGCTCTTTTGCGGTTGTTGTTGACCCAATCGACGAAGACGCTGAAAAGTTTTACACGAAATATGACTTCATAAAACTTCCTGACAGCAAAAAAATGTTTATTGCTATCAAGACATTGCAGGAACTATTCACATAGAGCAAAAACAAACACCTAATCTCCCATCACTCCCCGCCCTTACTCACCACCATTTTCAAAAAATCTTCCCGAAAATTACTTCCGAGCGGCACTTCGCCTTTTTGGAGCAACAGCACTCGGTATGATTCTATGATACTGATTTTCTGAATATTGACCGCAAACGAGCGATGAAGTCGCACAAACTGAGATGCAGGCAAAAGCTCCAGTACCGACCCAAACGTCTGGGTAATGTTGAAGGTGCTGTGTTCTGTTACGAATTTGACTTGGTTGCCTTGCGCCTCTACGTAATACAGTTCGTCAAAAAACAACTTTATCAATCTGCCATCTGACTTCAGGAAAATATGGTTTTCGGGCGTGTTGGGTTGCTGCTTTAGGACAGCCTTGGCCTTGTCGATGGCTTGTAAAAAACGCTCCATCGAAAATGGTTTCAACAGGTAGTCCGTGGCCGCAAGATCAAAGGCTTCGTGGGCGTGTTCTTTGTAGGCCGTCGTAAAAATGGTAATGGGTTTGTGCGGAAGGCTTCTCAGAAAATTAATACCGTTCATCACGGGCATATTGATGTCCAAAAACAACACATCCACCCTACCCGTCTCCAAAACAGGTCTTGCCATAAACACATCAACCACCGAACCAACCACCTCTATTTCAGGCAAATACCTACAATACCCTTCGATTAGTTGACGCGCCAGTGGTTCATCATCCACTATGAGTGCCTTCAGTATCATGTCAGTCTTAATTTAACCGTAAAAGTATTGTTTTTCTGCTCGATACTTAGGTCATGGCGGTGAGGGTAAGCGAGTTCCAACCGTTTTTTCACATTGTCCAACCCCAAGCCACTGTGTTGCTCCAGCGTATTTCGGGTCACATTAGGGTCAAAACTATTTTGAACGGAAAAAAGCACCGTTTTACCCCAAATTTGGACATCTATGGCAATCTTAATCTGCGGATTTTGGGTGTTTTTGGAATGTTTAAACGCATTTTCCACAAACACAATCAAAAGCATAGGAGCAATTGGTGGGGCTTCAGCCAACGATTCGGGCCAGTTGGTGACCAGTTCCAGCCGTTCACCCAACCGTATTTTTTCAAAATCTATGTAGTTTTTCAGATAATTGATTTCGTCTTCGAGGGCTACCAACGTGGCCTTGGTATCATACACCGTATAGCGTAACAGGTCGGACAATTTGAGCAACAGCGGCGGTAACTTAGAAGCATCGTGTATCGAAAGTGCGTACAGGTTATTGAGGGTATTGAACAAAAAATGCGGGCTCAATTGGCTCTGCAAAAGTTTCAATTCGGCATCGCTTACGTCGGCTTTGGTCTCGGCGGTAGTAATTTTTTGCTCAATCTGGTGTTTGATAATAGTCACCCCCATCGTGGTAACGAACCCCAATCCCATCAAGGCCAGATTCAGGTACAACAGCACAGAAAAGCTCCCATTAAACCTTAAATAATTGGTTGCTAAGCCAAAACCCAATAAAAATCCAATAAAAAGCACTCCCAAAATCGTCACGGCGCGGTCTAGATTGCGCGGGTTTTTGCTCAAATAATACGCTGCAATAAAACGTCCTGCCGCCGCACAGCCTATCGTCAGTAAACTACTTAACAAGGCTTGGTCTTTTTCATGGTCTAAATCAATGATGTGAAAAGTAAAAAGCACCGCAAAAAACAGCCCCACCGCTCCTACGGCCCACTGAAAAAGGGTAATAACAATCGGCTTTGGTTTGCCAAAAATGAGCCAAAGTACAATCAACGAAAGGGTAAGGACGACAATATTTCCAGCCATGTTATTTTAGTTTTGGTGTCAAAAATGGAGAATCTGTTTCATTATTTTTCTCCTCGGCTGACAGAAAGGCTTTTTGGACTGACGAAAACCATAAAATACAAATTTACGCCTTGCTCCTATTCCTTCGTCAGTCGATTTTCTCTTTTTATCACAGCAGCTGCCCTTTCTGTCCGTCCCCTTCTCCAATAAACCGCCCCTTTCCGAGTTTTGCCAAAAAACCACAACGCAGCATGAAAAATTGTATTCTACTCTTTCTCTTCATTACCACCACAGCATGGGCACAAAGCAACTTGAAGGGAGAAATCAAAGACCACCACAACGAAGCCGCCGTAGGTGCCAATGTGCTATTGATTGCCTTGCCCGATAGCCAGCAAGTAGCGGGCGTCGCGACCAACGCCCAGGGCAAATTTGAGTTTACAAGCTTAAAACGGGGAAATTATTTCGTAAAAATCAGCTATTTGGGATCAAAGAAATACCAAAGCCCCACTATTCGGCTAAGCGCAACGTCTTTGGTGCTACCAACCATTTTTTTACTTTCCGAAAAAGCCAAACAACTTGCCGAAGTTGTCGTCAAAACGACGCGTCCGTTGGTGGTTCAGGAAGAGGACAAAACCGTCATCAACGTAGAAGCCATGAACGGTGCCGCCACCCTCTCCGCCCAAGAAGTGTTGGAACGAACCCCGAGCCTAGTGGTAGATCAAAACGGCAATGTACAGCTCAATGGCCGCAGCAACGTGTTGGTGCTCATCGACGGGCGGCCTACCTACATGAGCGGCACCGACTTGGTAGCTTACCTCAAATCGCTGCCCGCCCAGATGTTGGACAAGTTGGAACTGATGGACTCCCCTCCCGCCAAATACGATGCCGCTGGTTCTGCTATTGTCAATATTGTGCTGAAAAAAAATAGACTGTACGGCCTGACGGGGAACATTAGCACCAGCCAAAGTGTAGGGCATACATGGCGAAGTTATAACAACCTTAACCTCAATTACCGACAAGGAAAACTCAATCTTTTTGGGGGCGTAGGTTTACCTCGCGATGCCAATCGTACGGTTACTATTTCCACCCGAACTATCACCGAAAACACTACTAATCAAGAATATACCAGCAACAACACCGCCACTTCTGAAAGTTTGGGCGGCACAATTCGGTTGGGTTTTGATTACGACAAAAGCAAAAATACGGTCATCGGTGGGCAGCTATTTTTACAAAAAAGCCAACGAAACGACGGCGCGGTGTTTTCAAATTTGATTAACAACGAACCGTACTACGGCACCAACCGTGGGCAATTTGACTGGAACAATCTGAGTGCCAACCTCAATTTTACCCACAAACCCCAAAAACAGGGCAGCGAGTGGAGCGGCGACGTAAACTATCAACAATATGGCTCCAATGGCGTTAGAAATTTTCAGAGTAGCCACGCCAATAACACCCAGATTTTCAACAATGTTTTCTTCACACCCGCTACAATTCTGACCTTCAAAACCGATTATCGCCGTCCTGTTTCCAAAACCACAATTATTGAAATGGGGGCAAAAATAGGTTTTGTAAAAAACGCCAACGAAGCCGATGTGGAGAATAAAAAAGACCAGAACTTCGTACTTGACCCCACCAAAAGCAACCATTTTTTTTACAACGAAAACATCAATGCCGCTTACCTCAACCTACGCCATACGCTGAATAAACGCACCAGTTTGCAAATGGGGCTACGCGCCGAAAACACCAATATTGAAGGCAATCTACTGCCCAACATCGCTACCACGGGCGAGCAATTTTCGCAGCATTTTACCAACCTCTTCCCCACTTTCTTCTTTCGACGGGCGTTGGATAGCGTGGGCAAGCACAGTTTGAGTTTCAACTACGGCCGCCGCATCAACCGCCCAAGTTATCAGCAGTTTAACCCGTTTCTCAACTACGTGGACGACTACACCTTTACCAGCGGAAACCCCTCGTTGAAGCCCTTTTATCTGCACAATCTTCAACTTCGTTACCAACACAACAACGGCATTAGTGTAGGATTGGCCATGGATTTTGCCGATGGATTGAATAGTGATTTGAACATTCGTGAGGGCGATGTGTTTGTCCGAAAACCGTTCAATTTGGGCAAGGGCTATCGGTTTGGGATTGTGAGCAATTACAACAAAAAAATCAACAAGTATTGGACGACCAACGTGAGTTTTCAAGGGTTTCGCTTCAATATTCAGGGCACAGTAAACGGCGACGTGGCCGTCACTCGCTACGTGTCCTTTCGCATCAATGCAGGGCAGCAGTTTAGTTTTGGGAAAGGCTGGTCGGCGGACTTATACGCCAATATTTCGGCCCGCGACCAAGTATTTACCATGACCATGGGCAGTTTTTACTCGATTTACGTGGGCGTTGGCAAGAAAATATTGAAGGACAAAGGCAGTATCCGCTTGATGATTGACGACCCGACTTTTGCCAATTACCGCACCGAAACCATGACTAATTATCAAAATACGACCCAATACCGAAAAACACAAAGCGATACTCGCCGCATTGGGCTCAATTTTAGCTATCGTTTTGGCAACGAAAAATACACCCGTCGCCGCCAAACCGAAGACGCCGCCGAAGAAGAACGTAGAAGAGTGCAGTAACAAAGCGCTTAGGCAGCATTATAAAATTGACACATGCACCCTCTTTATCAAAACATCTGTCTTTAGGGTAGATAGTTCTTGAAATTTCCTTCTGAGTAAGTATTATTTTATGGGCTAAGTAATCTTAAGCCATCGGCTAATTCTTATGAAAAATTTACTCCTCACCTTTCTTTTTTTATGCGTTACATTTCTGACAAAAGGTCAAAATCAAAGTTCGCTTGAAGACATAGTCATCACTTCCGAAAACAAAAAAACGCAGGTTTCTATTCAGGGAAATGGGGAGTTACATCTCAATGTATCTCCCAAAAATGTTGCTAAATACAAAGCTGCGGGCAAAGTAAGTTATAAAGATTTTGGGGCTAAAGGCGATGGCAAAACCGATGATATAGACGCCATAGCCGCCACTCATGCCTTTGCCAATGTGCACGGTCTTTCGGTAAAAGCCAATGAGGGAGCCACTTATTACATCAGTGGCAAAGAACGTACCGCCGTCATTCGTACTGAGACGGATTTTGGCACAGCGGCGTTTATCATTGACGACACCGAAGTACAGAATCGCAATGCCTCTGTTTTTATGGTAAGTTCGGCACTCAAACCTTTCAAATTAGAATCCATCACTTCCCTCAAAAGAAATCAGCCTAAGTTAGAGGTGTCCTTGCCTAGTACTTGCTTGATTACGGTCACCAATGCCAACGTAAAACAATACATCCGATTTGGGCTTAACCAAAACAATGGCTCTTCGCAAACGGATATTTTTGCGGTCGACAAAAACGGAAACGTAGACATGAAAGCCCCAATTATCTGGAACTTTGACCAAATCACCGAAATCACCGCCTTACCTATCGACGAAACGCCGCTAAAAATCACAGGTGGGCGTTTTACTACCATCGCCAACAAGGCCGAATCAAAATATACCTACTATAGTCGAAACATCGCCATCAGACGCTCTAATGTACTTTTGGAAGGTCTTGAGCACCGTATCAAAGGAGAAGAAGACCACGGTGCACCTTATGGAGGCTTTATCAACATCGGCGACTGTGCCTATGTCACTGTAAAGAATACCCTTCTCACGGGCCACAAAACTTACAGCACCATTGGCGCTGCTGGCAAACCCGTCTCTATGGGTACTTATGATTTGTCGGTCAATCGGGCAGTGAATGTCTCTTTTGTGAATTGTACCCAAACCAACGACATCAACGACAATACTTATTGGGGTATTTTGGGTTCTAATTTTTGCAAAAATCTCCTTTACGATCAGTGTATTCTTTCTCGATTTGATGCCCACCAAGGCGTAGCCAATGCCACGATTCGCAATTCGACCCTCGGCCACATGGGAATCAACGCCATCGGTAGCGGAACCTTCCTCGTCGAAAATTCGACTATTCGTGGCCGCAGCATCGTCAATCTTCGTTCGGATTACGGAAGCACGTGGCAGGGCGAACTTGTGATTCGGAATTGTGTATTTGTGCCAGCAGGCGGCAAACCCATCAGCGCCGATTTGATAAGCGGGTCTTATTCAGGGCAACATGATTTTGGCTACATCTGCTACATGCCCGAAAAAATCACCATAGAAAACCTACGTATCGACGACTCTCAGCATCCAGAAAACTATCACGGGCCTGCGATTTTTGCCAACTTCAATCCTCAAATGAAGGATAGCTCCTACCAAGAAAAATTCCCCTACGTCAAAACCAAAGAAGTAGTGCTCAAAAATGCAACCACTGCCAGCGGTAAACCCCTTAGAATCAGCGATAACCCTTTTATGTTTCGGGAGGTAAAAATTACGAAAGATAAATGAATTAACCTCACTTCTGGCCTACATTATTTTTTTAACAAAAATCTAAAACAACCATTTTTTTATCCCTATCGCATGTAAGTGCATGATTCCTTTTATCTTTTTATTGACAATTTTTGTGATAAACAGATAAAAAAATGGACAAAACAAATACAAAAAAGTGGCTCTCAATAGGAGCGGGATTACTCCTTTTAACAGGAAATAGCTTTGCCCAAAACGTCCAATCAAAGGATTTTCAAACGCCCCCAAGCACTGCCAAACCCCGAGTATGGTGGCATTGGATGAATGGCAATATCACCAAAGAAGGTATCCAAAAAGACTTAGAATGGATGCAACGGGTAGGAATTGGCGGCTTCCAAAACTTTGATGCCAATTTGTTTACGCCTGTCGTAGTGCCCAAAAAGCTGGTTTTTATGACCCCCGATTGGAAAGAGGCATTTAAGTTCACAACACAACTTGCCGACCAAAAAGGACTCGAAATGGCCATTGCAGGTTCGCCCGGATGGAGCGTGACGGGTGGTCCTTGGGTAAAGCCCGAAGACGCCATGAAAAAGTACGTCTGGACCGAAACGCCTCTCGAAGGAGGAAAAATATTTGCCGGAAAACTGCCCCGCCCTTCTGATGTAACCGGAAAATTCCAAAATGTAGGTCTTGGAGCAGGCGGCTTGACGGGCGGGTTTGTGGGCGAAAGACCTCATTTTTACCAAGATGCGTTGGTCATAGCGTATCGTTTGCCTTCTGTCGAAAAGACATTGGTCGAACTAAATCCTAGTGTTAGTTCAAGCGGAGGCACTTTTACTTTAAAAGACCTCACAGACAATAACTTAGAAAAATCATCCATGCTACCGCCTACAGAAGTGGGCCACGAAATGTGGATTCAGTATACGTTCGAAACTTCCCAAACCTTCAAAGCATTTTCGGTGGCTGGTGCCAACGAAAGCCCCTTAAGTGAATTTCGCGGTAATCCCGAAAACAGAACTCTCAAAGTAAGCGATGATGGCGTGCATTTTCGCGAGCTTGCCAAGCTATCAGGTAGCACAGTACCGTACAATACTGTTGCTATAGTTCCCACCACCTCCAAATATTGGCGCCTCTGCTGGACTACTTTGGCTCCTACTCCAAATATGTTTGCTGCGATGGCAGGACGTCCCGCCGGAGAAGCAAAACCCGAGGGCGTCAATGTAGCAGAGTTTGTATTGTATAGTGGTAGCCGTATTGATCAGTTAGAAGACAAGGCGGGGTTCACGCCTTGGAAAGAAGACGGAAAATTAGGAATAGAAAATAATACAGAAAAAACGGATGCCATTCAAGCCGAAGAAGTAGTGGATTTGACCTCCAACATGAGCGCCGACGGCACTCTAAACTGGACAGTTCCGGCGGGAAATTGGGTAGCGATACGACTAGGTTACTCACTTACGGGGCGACAAAATCACCCTGCTTCGCCCGAAGCGACGGGCTTAGAAGTAGACAAATTGGATAAAGGCGCCGTAAGACGCTACATCAATACTTATTTGGATATGTATAAAGATGCCACTGGTGGACTCATGGGTGCCAAAGGCCTGAATTATATGGTATTGGATAGCTACGAAGCAGGTCATATGAATTGGACGAAAAGTTTTCCTGAAGAATTCCAGAAAAGACGTGGCTATGACCTCAAGCGTTGGATTCCAGTACTGACTGGAAGAATTGTGAAATCGCTGGAAGCGAGTGAGCATTTTTTGTGGGATTTTCGTAAAACCATTGGAGAGTTGATTGCCGAAAATCATTATGATGTGATTGGAGAAGAGCTTAAAAAACGCGGCATGAAGCGTTATACCGAGTCGCATGAAGGAGGCCGTATTTATTTAGCGGATGGGATGGACGTAAAACGGTATTCGGACATTCCTATGTCGGCGATGTGGACACCGGGCAGTTTGGCGGGCGGGACTGATGAAGAAGTACGGAGCGAAGCTGACATTCGAGAATCGGCATCGGTAGCCAATATTTATGGCAAACCCATTGTAGCCGCCGAGTCTATGACCTCCGTAGGAAGACCTTTTCAAGAATATCCCGAACGGCTCAAACGTACCGCTGACTTAGAAATGGCATCAGGTTTGAATCGTTTTGTGATTCACACTTCTGTACACCAGCCACTAGATGATAAAAAACCGGGTTTTTCATTGGGACCCTTTGGGCAGTATTTTACCCGTCAAGAAACTTGGGCAGAAGCAGGCGGAAAAGCATGGATGACTTACTTGGGACGTAGTTGTTATTTGTTGCAACAAGGCCGAAACGTCGCTGATATATTGTACTTATACGGGGAAAACAACAACATTACGTGGATTTGCCGCGAAAAACTTCCAGCGATTCCCGCAGGCTATGAATTTGATTTTGTGAACTCTTCCGCCCTTTTAAACGCCATTCAAGTAAAAAACGGGAAGTTGGTAGCGCAAAGCGGCAACTCGTATAGTGTACTCGTGTTAGATGAATCAACGAAGTTTATGACATTGCCTGTTTTGAAAAAACTACGTGACCTAGTCAAAGCAGGGGCAAAAGTAATAGGAGCAAAACCTGTAAAATCACCTAGTCTGACAGACAATGCGACTGAATTTCAGTCAATTGCCAACGAAATTTGGGCACATCCCAACGCCGCTGTAGAGACGTTGCATGACGTGGAGACGTTGCATGCAACGTCTCTACCAACACCCAAACCCGACGTCATTATCAATAAAACAACCAACAGAATTTTATATCGCCACCGTCAAACAGCAACCCAAGATATTTATTGGTTAAACAACCGAAGTGCCGAGGCGACCGATGCTGAAATAAGTTTTCGAGTGGCGGGCAAAGTACCTGAGTTGTGGAATCCTGAAACGGGTAAAATCGAAAAGATTAGCTACCACATCAAAGACGGCAGAACCATTGTATCGCTTCGACTTGAATCCTGGGGAGCAATGTTTATTGTATTTGGAAATGCTACCTCGCAGCGCTCATTTACCAAACCAACCACCACCGAAACCACCATTGTGACGCTTTCAAATCCTTGGAAAGTAAAATTTAATGATAAAAATGTGGTTTTTGATAAGCTTAGTTCTTGGTCGGAAAATGCAAATACGGATGTAAAGTATTTCTCAGGAACAGCGACCTACGAAAATACATTCTCGATTGCCAAACCCTCCGCCAGTGCTTCCATTATTCTTGATTTGGGCGATGTGAAGAATATTGCAGAGGTGATTGTCAATGGTAAAAACGTGGGAACCCTATGGAAAAAACCGTTTAAAGTGGACATTACTTCAGCGTTGAAAGCCGGAGAAAACGCTATACAAGTAAACGTGACCAATACGTGGGTCAACCGCTTGGTAGGAGATGCGCAACCTAATGTACAGCAAAAAACAACATTCACTACCATGCCTTTTTACCGTAAAGACTCGCCCTTAGTTCCTTCGGGACTAATAGGAGAAGTAAAGGTGATAGAAAGCAAATAAGCAATACACTGCTAGCATAGTAAGAGGTGGGGAAACCCGCCTTTTATTGTATAAATCCTTAATCAAACCAACCTCTTTATGAAAACCGTGCGATTATTATTTCTATTGTTTTTAGCCTTACAGTCATACGTTGCTTTTTGTCAAAAGCCCAATCCTATGATAAAGTTTTTTCCCGAAGGCACCACGCTCCACGGAAATATTCCTTACAACAACGATACTTTGTCCAAACACTTACTCGACATTTATTTGCCCCCCAATGCCAAAGAAAAAATGCCCTTGGTAGTATGGGTACACGGTGGAGGATGGTTGGTCAATGACAAATACGCCGATATGAGCTACATGAAAAGCACAATCTCAGAAATGTTAAACAGTGGCTTTGCATTGGCGTCTATTGATTATCGTTTTGCTTCTCAAGCGGTGTTTCCTGCACTTATTCAAGACTGCAATCGCGCTCTTTCTTTTCTGTATGATAACGCCGAAAAGTATGGGTTCGATAAAAACCGCATCGCATTGATGGGCTTTTCGGCGGGAGGACATTTGGCTACCTTAATGGCCTTATCGAAAAATAATAAAATGGATGCTTTCTTCATGCCAAATACTTCCAAAGCCTTCACCTTCAAGGCAGTTGTGGATTTCTACGGCCCTTCTGATCTAGTTTCTCTCAATTCTAGTGAAGATGCCAAATCGCCAGAAGGTATTTTGATTGGAGCGGCTCCCATAGAACGCCCTGATTTAGCCAAAATAGCAAGCCCAGTCACTTATGTTGACAAAAATGACCCACCTTTTTTGATTATTCACGGCGAAAAAGACCAAAGTGTACCCAATCGCCAGTCGAAACTATTACATTCTTGGTTGCGTATATCGGGCGTTCAAAGTGAACTAATCATCGTCAAAGATGCACCTCATTTTGGTGTTATGTTTGACGCCCCCGACATACGTGCCCAAATCTTGCGTTTTTTAAAAGAGAAACTAAAGTAAGGCCCACGCACCCTAAGGAATGACTACCAGACGCTTTACTAGCGTTTTATCTTGCACTCTGACCTTTACCCAATAACTTCCGGCGGGAACTTGTGCTTGAATTTGCTTGTCTAGTCGCTGTAGAGGCAGTTCACGCCCTGCCATATCGTAGAGGTTGATTTCGGCGATTGTCCTGCTGTGGGGTGTTCTCACTTCAAAAAGCCCTTGGGAAGGATTGGGGTAAATCACTATCTCATCTGCCGTCAAAGGCTCCTCAGCAGAATTCAGCAAAATAGTCAGTTGAATTGGGTAAGATAGTTGACTGCACCCATTTTGATAAACCCGTACCGTATAATTCCCATTTTCGGAAGCTTCATAAATAGACGCAGTAGCGCCGTCGATAGGTTTGTCATCTTTGTACCATTGATAAGTAGCGCCTTGTTTTGCAGGAACCAAAAGTTTAATTTTTTCGTGCAATTGCGGATCTGTACTTTTCTGGGGAACAATAATCACTTCCATTCGAGGTTGAACTATCACTTCTTTCGAAAGAGAAGACTTATTACAAACTGCATCTTGAACCACAACTTGATAAGTACCCGGACCAGAAGTTTCAAAATCCGATGTATGGGTTGTAGAAATAGTTGCTCCATTACGTTTCCATTCAAAACTCAATCTTCCCAACGAATCACTTTGTGAGCTTAAGCGCACAGGATCAGTTTCACACGAAATGTTTGTAGAAACATTCAATATACCCTCAGGGTTTTCGTGACACGGACGAGTGATGGTAAGAAGGTTCAATTGGTCATGGAGATAAAAGGAATACCGTGGATCGTTTACTGGAATTTCCTTAAATGATTTGTGTACAATGAGGCTATAAGTATCTTTTTTATCCGAAAACAAATGTTTGTAGGCACAGTAAATAAGGCCATCATCTTCATAAACGGGGAGAGCTATACGCCACAGAACTTTATCTTCCTCAGCCAGTTTAACCAACGAATAAGCGGCCTTTTGTACTCCATCCAAAGCCCTATATTCCAAACCTACCAATCGACCGTCTTCATCATACATGAAAGAATCTCCAAGACAATTGAGGGCTATTTTACGAACAATATTCCCCTGTTTATCAAGACGATACAGGTAATCTTTAACCGCTAGGAGCAAATGTCCCTCATTGGTTTCGAACAAATTGTTGTCAAAATAACGATAACTAGAAGACTGGTAAGGCATCCATCGGCTAATATTATCTAGGTAGGCGTCGGTTTTGGAGGCATCCAAAAGGATATTGCCGTTATAATCCAACAATGCTACGCGTCTATTGGCCTCATTCTGAACTGTATAACTCAGCAAACGATTCCCGTTTGAAAAAGTTCGCATGATGTGGAGGGTAGTAGCCGAGTCGGACTTAGGAAACTTCCATTGAGTGTTAAAATCTTTTGTCATGATTTCCAGATATCCTCCATTTATAAGCTCAAGCGTTTCGTCGGGCTGATAAGTAAGATTTTTAGAAATAAACTGAGCATTTTGAACCTGAAAAGTTCTCTCTTTTATCTTCTGACCTTGATTATTGTACCATCGTAAAGTTTTGGAGGTAATAGGGACGTAAGAATTAAAGCGTGGGTTGGTTTCGGTCATGAATCCGCCATCGGGTGTAGGCTGACCGTAAGTAAATGCAAACTCTTCTAAATAGGGCGTTTCCCAAAGTAATTGCCCATTTAAGTCATATTGGCTGTATTGGGCTTTTTCTTCGATAAAAGTGTACTGATCTTCAAAATGCCCTTGGAAACGTCTAATAATGAATGTATTGTTGGAAGTTTTTTGAAAAGCGTCAAAAGGGGTCCACCAATATGTAATATGCTGCTCATAAGGGATTTTCCACATAGGTTGTCCATTAAAATTATATTTAGCCACTAAGGTATCATTGACAATAACAACCCCGTCTTGGGCATGGTAAAAATCATACGGTTCAGGAGCGTAATAGTCGACTTTATTGTTTCGGGCCGAGAAACTGCCTTCTCGTAGAAGTGTAGGCGCTTGAAAGCTATGGAGTAACTGACCACTTTTAGTAAACCGAAATACATGGGTACGTGGACCAACAAGCGAAATGAGATAAAAATCGTCATATTCTTTCATGCCGATATAATACCCTCCGCTAAAAGAATATCCACCACCCAAAGAGTCAGATATGGCAAATTTAAAACGCCAAAGAGGGCGTAGTGATGCGTCTAGTTTAATGAGCGAATCACGGCTTGCAGTCAAAATACCTCCATCTGAGGTAGGCAGACTTTTGACAGAGTGTAGAGGTGCGTCATTGACTCGCCGTTGTAATCTAAAGTTTTTATCATAAAAGTAGAGATTGACATTCCTAAAATTGTTGGCGAAAATACCCGCATTGGGTAGCATAAAGTAGTTGTTTTGCCACTCTTCTACTTTTCGCTTAAGAGGGCTCTCCAAATAAGAATACCCTTCCACTGCTGAAAAATGTTTTTGACCCGCTTCTCGTACTAAGAAATTTTTGGAAGGATAAGCCCCCTCATATTGCCAAAGAGAGATATAGTTGATAAGCAGGCTATTGTTTTGACCTCGTTGTGATTGAAACCCTACAAAACCAAGTTCATTATAAGAGATATAGTTTCGTCTGAAAATAACGGTATCCGAAAGCGTTCGATAACTTAGCTGAGCCATTGACGACAAGGCAGAAGCTACCATTAAGACAGTGATAATAATCAACTTCCAAACGTTAGCAAACTTTGGATTTCTGTAAGAGATTTTATTCATGACAGCAATTTATGAAACACACATTCCCTATCTTGAGGTTCTGCTTTCATAGACGAAACGGTGTTTTCGATAGTTGTATCACTTTCAAAAATCATCATAAATTTAGTTGAAATATGCTGAGTATGAGTACTCCGAAATTTGCAAATTTACTTATTGAATAAATCTCTTTTTTGCTCGCCAACCACAGATCCTCTCCCCTATTTTCAAACCCCTACTAGGCAGAGAAAAATCCTAGTGTTAGATTTCAAGCAGCGTCTGGCAACAGCCTAAACCAACTATTATTTCCTATTTTATTTGGATTTATGATACTATCTTTCGCAAAATAGACTTGTGATAATTAGTTTTGTATCTTTCATCAACAAATCACCAAACTAATGAAAGCAGTTGAATTTCACCTTCCTCAGGATGCTGACAAATCCTTTATCGTTTTCAGAGAAGCAGGCGATTTCTTTCCTGCCCCCTGGCACTATCACGCTCATTATGAGTTTGTTCTGGTAAACAAAAGTACTGGACGACGAATGGTTGGCGACCATATCGGGCACTTTGGCGAGCAAGACCTTGTGTTTATGGGCTCGCTTTTGCCGCATGTTTGGGTCAATGATCCAATCTATTTGAGCCGTCAATCAAAGCAAAAAGCCGATGCCACCGTCATTCACTTTACGAATAATTTTTTAGGTGAGGGCTTTATGAATATACCCGAAATAGAACGATTCAAGAAAGTATTGAAAATTTCGGAGAGAGGTATGGTCATCAAGGGTTCTACCCGTAAGAAGATCAATCAACTAATGAACAAAATGCACGAGATGAATGGGCTTCAACGCTTGTCAGCATTGTTTTCTATTTTTGATATTATGTCGGGCAATGCCGAATATGACCTATTGGCAAGTCCGACGTTCATGCAAAACTTTCACTACGAATCATCGCACAGATTTCAGAAAATCAATGATTTTATTTTACAGAATTTCAACAAAGATATCTCCCTCCCCCAAATTGCATCAGTAGCCAGTATGGGTGTGACGGCTTTTTGTGGCTTTTTTAAAGAACAATACCGCATGACATTTGTGGAGTATCTGACCACCGTCAGAATAGGCTATGCCTGTAAGCTTCTTTCAGAAAATGATTATAATATCATTGAAGTTGCATATGAATGCGGTTACAATAGCCTAGCAAATTTCAACCGCCAATTTAAACGAGTAAAAAATATGACTCCTAGCGACTATCGCCGCACACTGGATATAAGTCATTAGGGGTATAAACCAAGTATTGTATTAACTACCAATAGTGCGGTTGCGGGCAGTAACCTGCCAATAGCCCTCTACTTTTTTATTTTGTACCCATGCCACCTTTTCATAAAGTGCCACGGTAGGGCAGATATGAATAGGCAAGGCATACAGTGTATCTCCAATCTTCAGATTATTTTCTTCCAAAGTATCTTTCACCACCAAGTGCTCTTCGCTCTGACTTTCGAGTTTGAGATGAGTTGCATTCAAAAAATGAACCCTCGCCGAAAGTGGATTTTCGGAGGCAACGGCTTTATGCCCAAGGTCGAGACATATTCTACCTTTGGGCAGTGAAATCACCCGCGTCAGCAACACCGCTGCGGGCAGAAACTTCTGTTCAGGACAGTCGTTTAAATACCCAAAATCCCAAAAAATAAATGTTCCCGGACTGCACTCTACTTTGGGTCTTTTGGCATGAAAAGGAAAGGTAGGAGTTCCGCCTACTACGATATCAAATGTATGGATTGATTCGGCCTTTAATCTATTCTCCAAATGCGCTACTAAGTCAAACCCAGCTTCACATTCTATTTCCCGCAAAGCCAAATCTTGGGTATGTATCTGCCCATCGTAGGCGTGTAAGCCCCTTAGTTTCAAGCTGGGCAAAGACACAATCAGTTTGGTCAACTCAACGGCACTTTCGTCGGGGCTGATACCCGTTCGATTCATACCTATGTCGAGGTCAATAAACACCTCAATTTCAATACCTTGTTCGGTCGAAACCTGAGCCATCATCAAGGCCGACGTGGAATTGTCTACCAAACAAGAAAAAGTAGTTTGGGGGTATTTTTTTATCAATTCAAGCAAGCGCTGCAACTTTACCTGTGTAGGCTGATAGGCGAGCAAAACGTCTTTGGCAGCGCACTGCCCGAGCATTTCGGCTTCGGCGATAGTTGCGCATTTAAACTTCTCAATACCCTCAGTAAGCAACATCGCCGTCACTTCTGACATTTTATGGGTTTTTACGTGCGGCCTCAACCTACTTGGGTCATCTATCATGCTTTTCAGCATCCGAATATTGGCCAATATCCGCTCAGGATATACCAACAATACAGGGGAATCCACACTATCCGAGTTCTCTATTTCAAACCAATTGTCCATAAATAGTATACAACTAAAAGCTCTGCAAACTCATAGGTTTATAATCGTTGTACTAGCCTTAAGAGAGTATCGCGACAAATGTCTTCGGCCTCATCTTCCAGACAACTATAGCGGCATCGCCAAGTTTCGTAGCCTCCTTTTTGTTTTTCTAAAAAAGGTGGTACATACCCCACGTTGGCATTGGCCAGAGAAATCGTAAAATAATTATCCGTTTGCACTTTTTCCTTTAATGTCAACCCTGTTTGGGCAAAAAATTCACCCGGAAGCGCCCCTACAATGCCCTTCCCAATCTTGAAAGCCTGCAAAGGAGCGGAAAGCTGCGCGGGGTATTGACTCAGCAACAATTGCTCGCGCGCATAAAGACATCGCAATCCTTCTTCGTCGGGTACGATATGCTCATAATTGCTCGTCAGTACTTTTTCCGTGGCGGCTTCAATCTCCGCTTCGGTGGGTTTATTGACTTTGAGCGATAGTTCTTCATAAACCACTTTCAATACAGGTGTACTCTCCCACTGCACCCCTTCCAATGCCTTCACCACCTTGGCAGCAAGCTCACTTCCAATCAATTCGCTTTTGGCAAAAGGCTCCGTAGGATAACGTTCGGGGTGAAGAAACTCCCAAATATTAATATCACCACTCGTGCCGTTGCTCATGATACCCACAAATCCCTCTTCCGCATGAAGCAACTCCTGCAATGTAGCAGCAAAATATCCAAAATAATCGGCTGAAATAGTACCATTGGGCCAGTCTCCTACATAATGCAGCGAATAATTGCCCAATATGCTAATCCATTCTTCATTTAGACTCTTCACTGCCACAAAACTCAATTCAGGGTCAACGGGTGTATCGCTCTGAATGATGTAAGGCTCAACGCCAAAAGGATTGGTTTTGATAGCATCACCCTCCCAATGCAGAGGATTAAATGGCTTATAATCAGGCTTCATTTGATAGCGTCGACTAAGTACGTGCTCTGGTGCCGCCGCTTTTCCAAACGCAATTTTGGCCGGTTTGAGATTATTAAGTGCTTCTATTACCGACTGCACTATCAAGCCCGGGAGTTTGGCTCTGTACAAAACATCGGGGCCCGTAAGATGTACATCTGCTACCGAACCTGCCGCATGAGTGTGCGTACTAGAAATCAGAATATGCTCTTTGGAGAGACGAGTAACTCGGGTCAAGGTATCTTTTACTTCATCCACAAAATCTTTGGGCATGACACAAATATCCACCACCACAAACACCAGAGTAACATCATCATTTTGTAATACCAGTGCTTTTGAATAAAGCGGGTCGTGGAAATAAACAGCATAATGTGGCACAAAATCGCCGTTGATAATTGTGCCCGCCACGGGCGTAATGTCTATTTTCGCCGCACCTGCTCTCAACTCTTTCTGACTTGTCGACGTATTCATTTTTAAGTTTTTATCATCCTAAGTGTTTACACACAGTACATTTTCTCTAACAATAATCCCAAGGCTAATCACTTAAAACCCCACGCCTTTAGGCTGGGGAGTAAACCAACATTGCCTCTAAAAAGGGCTTCAGTCCTGACATTTTCAGGGCAACAAAACCTATTTAGCCCATGCTTTTCTCAAAAAACGTAGCCAATTTTTGCTAAAGATATTGTCGATATCTGTTTCTTGATAGCCTCTTCTGCGCAAAATTTCCTCGTATTTCTGAAGGTCCGCGATTGAGTTTAAATCCCAAGGTGACTGCTCCGTACCAAAAATACCATCCAAGTCGCTGCCGATAGCTACATGTTGGCTATTTCCTGCAATCTGACAGATATGATCCCAATGGTCTACTAAGTGTTCGAGGCGGATGTCGAGCTGCCACGGGTCTGATACTTGGTCAATAAATCGTACGTCCATCGCCCAGCAATCAAGCATTCCGCCAATGACCGCCCCACGTTCTACTAATTTCTTGATTTGGCCATCGGTAAGCTGACGCTGATTGGGTACAATCTTCCTGACATTGTGATGACTCGACCAGATAGGCCCTTCGTAGTGTTCTAAGGCCTGTTCAAATCCAATATCAGTCAAATGAGTAGTGTCCAAAATCATATTCAGCTTTCCCATTTCTTTCATCAATTCAAAACCCAACGGCGTAATCGACCCTTCCATTTTGGTCCCAGGGGCATACCTGCCAGGACCAAAATGAGAAAGCCCAATGGCTCGCAGCCCGTAGTCATAAGCTCTGTACAGATAAGAAATATCTACCAATGAATCAGCCCCTTCTAAACTCAAAATATACCCAATGGGCTTGGTAGCATCGTCGATAGTAGTATCTTGCCACAAGCTGAGGTGCGCTTCCAAAGCGGGCAAATCGGCGATTTGCACCATTTCTCCCAAGGCTTCCATTTCGCGGTACCATACCAATTGGGCTTGGGTCATGGCCCATGCTTGTTGGGGGCTATTCCATCCGGGCAAGGCACTCCCAGGAGGCGTATATCTCGCCAACTGCGTAGCTACCACTATACCGATTTTACCTTTTCGCAATTCTGGCAAGCAGACCGTTCCTTTCCCTCGGTCGTTTTTGTCGCGCATGTGCATTTCGCGCTGACGTATTTCTGTCAAAGGCCGAGATAGGTCGCGATTCCATTCGATGGCATTCATCGACAAATCCAAATGAGCATCAAATATCAATCGACTCATACTTTTATTTTTTATTCATTGCCGAGACTTCCTCTGCTACGGTACTAAAGGGATATTTATCCATTAAGTCTCTTATTTCAAAACTAAACTTCTGCATCAACTCTTCCCAGCGCTCAGATTCGCCCTCGTTGTATTTATAAAACCCTTCTCCTGCTTTCATGCCTGTAGCACCTTTTTCCAACAATTCGGTAAAAGACGAAGGCAAATCCGTATCGGTCGAAAGTTCAGGATTTAAGTCCTTCATTACCATACCATAAGCGTAGGTGCCCATTAAGTCCATGTATCTTAGATTGCCCGCAAAAGGCAAATAATAGCCCGCGTCATTTCGACACGCCCTATCGATATCTTCTATGGTAGCGTATCCGTTTCTAACCAGAAAAAAAGCCTCCCGAATCAAAGCACTTAGCAGGGGCATTCTAACCCCAAAATCCCCTTGGATGATGTAAGGGTCTTTGCCCCAGTATTCAATAGCCAACTGTTCTACGGTAGAAAGCAATAAAGTATCGGTAGTGGCATTGCCAACAATCTCCAGAAATAGCGTAGAATAAACAGGGTCTACCCAGTTGGCTACCATGATTCGTTGGGGATGACGAGCCTCTTTTTGTAACTCCGACAAAGCAATGCTTTCGGAATTGATTCCAATGATGGCATCGTCGGGTAAAATGATTTCCAGCATTTTGATGGCTTCTCGCTTTTCGTGGAGGGTTTCGCCCGTTACAACAAACGCCAATTCGGCATGTATATCTTCTATTTCATCTTCGAGCATCTGAATATTGCCCGAAGATGCATCACTCATGCCACGCTGACGTACATCATCCCAAACCGCCTTGATGCGTTTCTGTGCCAACTCTGGATACGATGTTTTCAATAACACAATATGCCCCGACATCTGTAGGCAAACCGCCAACCCATAGATAGACGGATTGTTGCCGACCAACAGTATTTGTCCTTTACTTAACTTGCTAACCCTCATTACGTACAAGAAAATAAGTTTTTTGATTAAGAAAGACTTTTCAAAACTTTGTCAACAATACTGATGGCCAAATCAATATCTTCTTCGGTATGAACAGCGCTGATGTACCACAAGCCGCGACCAATCACCCTTACTCCTTCATCGTGCATAGCTGCTATAAACCGCGATAGCTTCGCTTTATCGGCTCGTAAGGTATCTCTGTAATCTTTTGTTTGGGCGATTTCTGTAAACGAAATAGCAAACATCGGTCCAGGCCCTTCTACCAACATGGCATGACCATGTTCGGTGGCGGCTTTTCGGATTCCTTGCATTAGTTTATTTCCCAGCTCAAACATCCGTTGATAAGGTAGCTCGCGCTCAAGTACGGTAATGGTAGCCAACGCCGCTGCTACCGTAGGGTTAGCAGCATTCATAGTACCAGCATGAATTACTTGTGCTTGTTCAATCAGCGCCATCCATTCTTTTTTGCCAACAATTGCACTAATGGCATAGCCGCTCGCAATTGCTTTCGCAAAAATTGATAAGTCGGGTGTAATGTCGAAATACTTTTGTGCACCGCCGATAGACAACCTAAAACCAGTGATGACTTCATCAAAAATCAAGGCGATACCGTACTCACTACAAATCTCTCTTAAACCTTCCAAAAAACCTTCGTTAGGCAAAATACAACCGTTGTTGCACATGACAGGCTCGGTGATAATGGCCGCAATTTCTTCATAGCGCTCGGCTACAGTACTGCGAACCAATGCCAAATCATTCCAAGGCAAGATGATAAATTCATCTTCTACGCCTTCGGGCAGGCCTTTTGTCCAAGGAAAAACGTTGGGATGCTCACGACTGCCAAGGGCATCAACCGAAGGTGCTGATATTCCCCAGCATACATTGTCCATCCAACCATGATAATGACCTTCAAAACGAAGAAATTTTTTCCGTCCTGTTTTGGCACGCGCTACTCTAAAAGCAGTCTGCACCGCTTCTGAGCCATCCAGACAAAAACGCATCAACTCTGCCGACGGAATAAGCTCGTTGATTTTTTCGGCCAATTCTATTTCTTTTATATGCTGTCCCGCAAAAAGCTGTCCTTGATCTGAATAAGCCGCTATTTCTGACAAAACTTCGGGATGTGAATGTCCCAAAATAAGGGGTCCTTGACTTAGGGTAAAATCCAAGTATTCGTTGCCGTCTACGTCAAAAATCCTGCTTCCCGCTCCATGCGTATAAAACAACGCATGAGGGTGATTATACTTCCGAAATTCGGATGATACGCCACTTGCCAAAACTTTTTTGGCACGTTCTAAAAGAGCGGCCGATTGTTGATAACTTTTCATTTTATTGTTGAGTGCAAAAGCACAATTTTATCGCCATTCGTTAATGGTGCTGAGTATTCAATTTTAAGCAAGATTATTTTTGACAACTTTGGTAACGCTTTCGGCGGAATATTGAGCCGCCAAACTATGGATATCGTGATTGAAACTCGCAAAAGCCTCATCCCAAGCAGCAGCTTCGCCTTCTTCGTACTCATACAGCCCGTCGCCATTGTGAATACCTCGGGCGTGTCGTTCTACCATTTTCTGCATCAAGGCAGGCACTTCCGTCGAATTGCTCAAACGCGCAAAAATCTGGGTTAGAATGCGCTGATAATCCTCCAGTCCGTGGTAATCCATCCGTCGAAAAACCCCCATGAGCGTCATCCATGAGCCTGCGTCATAGCGGAAGGCTTTGTCGAGGTCTTCTTTGGTCGCCGTTCCTTTTTCAATCTGATGGAAAATCTCTCGATACACGGCATACATCAAGCGGTTTGTGATAAACCCTCGGATATCTTTTTTGAGCAATGTAGGTTCTTTGCCCCAGTACCCGGCAAGGTTGAAAATGCGGTCGGCATACACCGCTTCGGTAAGTGCGCCACAGGTGATTTCAAGAAAACGAGTCATGAAAGCCGGTTCGGCCCAATGTACGCCCAAAAACCGCTCTGGTTTTTTGATGTGCTTTTGAAGTTCACTTATGGGAATGGCAGAGGTATTACTACCCACCACAATATCATCTCCTACAACCGACGTAATCTTGTGATATACATCTGCTTTGATGGCAAGGTCTTCAATTACACATTCGAGAACGATTTTGCAGTCGGCCAATTCGCCATAATCTTGCGATACCGTTAGGGCTTTTAAATAAGGGGCTAAATCCTCCCCAATCAATCCAGCTTTTAAGCACAAAATCAATTGGGATTGTATTCTCTCTTCAGCATTGAAAGCATCTGCCTCAATCGGAGCAATGGCTTTGACGGCATGGCCTGAAATCAAGAGTGCAGCTACAATACTGCTTCCCATGAGTCCTAGTCCTACTACTCCTATCGGAATATGGCTAGTATTTAACTGTTCGATCATAAGCGAAATCGGCTAATGCTTACGGTAGTTTGACAATACAATCTATTTCAACTTTGATATTTTCGGCAAGCACAGATTGAACGGTAGTGCGAGCAGGCTTGATGCCGGGGAAATAAGTAGCATATACGACATTGTATCGGTCAAACTCAGCGATATCGGCCAGATGCACCGTACATTTTACCACATTTGCCATAGTAGCTCCCGCCGCTTCTACAATACTCTTGATATTGTCTAGGGTTCGCTTGGTTTCTTCTTCAATGGTTCCCAACACAAATTGTGAGGTTTTGAAGTCAACAGCAGCTTGACCACTCACAAACAAAAAACCTCCAACAATAATACCGTCTGAATAGGCTCCAGTTACAAAATCAGGATTACGTTCGGGATGAATTACTTTTTCCATTCTTTACAAAATATTATTTTACATAATTCTAACTTTACAAAAATAAATATCATCCCTTTGTCATATCTCCTACTTTTATTTGAATTACTAATACTATTTTTTGAACCTTTTCTATCCAAAAAAATGACTCCTTTTTTATCGTTTTTTACTAAAAAAAAGCCTACTTATTTCTTGTTAAGCGTTAAGTCCTCCGTCCATAAGAATATTTTCGCCGTTGATGTACGCTCCTGCTTCTGAGCATAATAAAACCACAAGCCCTTTGATGTCGTCTTTGTTGGCCATGCGCTTGAGCGGCACTTTTTTGCAGTAATTGGCGAGAAATGCCTCCGGCTGATGATTAAACAAGCCGCCAGGACTGATGCAATTGAACCTGATATTTTTGCCAGCATTCATCTGAGCCATAAAACGGGTTAGGTTAATCAGACCGGCATTGTGAAAGAAATAATCAGGCGGAAGATCGCCCATATTGGTAGTACCCTCATAATTGCTGAGGTCAGGGCCAAACATGCCCATCATCGAGGCGATATTTACCACACTTCCACCGCCGCTTTCGACAATTAGCTTTGTCATTTCACGAAGTAAGTTCATCATCCCCGTAGCATTGACGTCCATTGACTCCGCAAACTGCTCAATCGGAGCATTATAGCCTTTCATGGGGCGTGATACGGCATTGTTGATAAATCCGTCAAGACGCCCAAATCGCTCTTTGATAAAATGCACTATTTCTTTCACCGATTCGGGGTCTCCTTGATCCACCACTGCTGGATGCACGTCCAATCCAGCTTCTTTCATCAATGTAGCCGTTTGGGTGGCCGAAGCGAAGTCTCGGGAAGAAGTAATAACGGTAGCATCGGCCTCAGCCAATCCTTCCACAATGCACTGCCCGTATTGCCCGGAACCGCCCGTGACTAAGATGACTTTCCCTTTCAGGCTCAATAATTCTTTTACATTCATATTCTTTTAAAGCTTATATGTTTTGCGTCGGAGACGCTGCACCATTTTTTGACCCAAATGATAGTTTGGAGCAAGCTGCATCAAGCTGCATTTTATCAAATCTTCAAAGTCCTGCCTCCTTCCAATCGACTTTGATTGGCAGCGATAATGATACGCATCAGCAGCTCGGTTTCGGAAAATTCAATACGAGGTTTACCTTCTGCTACTGCTCTTATAAATTCGATAAGATTGTCCCGAAACATCGAGTAGGAGTTTTTGATATCGACCAAACGCCAGCCTGATTGTCCAAAAAACGAAAACTGAAAAGTACCCGCTATGTCCTGAAATAAGTGCAGTGTAATCTGTAGACCGCTTTCTAATTCAATATGAACAATCTCTTTTTCTAGCTCCCCGATGTGCCGTACACTAGCCACAGGCGGAAAATCAATAATCGAAAAAATACCTTCTAAAAGGTGAATGCCGTATTTTTTCCAGTCTTTTTTGCCAACTGCCGTAATCAATTCCAGTTTGCCCAAAGTCGCCAATTCTTGCTTCAAGATACGTCCTTCGTTGGCATAGCGCATCGACGAACAAGACATGATAAACTTACCTTGGTGCCATTGACTTGCAAACCATTCCAAATCTTCTGTCGAATAAGCCAAAGGCTTATCCACAAAAATCGGGATACCTGCCTCAATAAAAGGCGCGGCCATTTCGCGGTGGCGCTCGGGGTCGTCGCGGGCGAGCAATACCGCATCCACCTCCCCAATCATGTCCACTAACTCCGTTACGATATGGGGTATGTTCGTCGTTTGAGCAATACTCTCCGAAATCGCCGTATCCTGCGTCCACACATGCGTGACATAAGCCCCGGGAATACCAAGGGTGTCCTTGTTAGCATTCAAATAAGCCGCCACCGCAGGATAACCTACGCGGCTAATCTCCTCACCGTCAAACTGCCCATTGATAATAGCCGACCACGAATAAGGGTGGGCATTGCCAAGGCTCATTCCAATTATCCCTATCTTAATCATCTAAGTTTCGTTCTTGAGGTTATTAAGTGCTAAAGCACAGTTAATTATATCGTCAAAATTCTTCGTTGTTTTCAATGAGTATAACGTCCTGATTTTTAACGATTAACAGATAATGGTTAACTCTGCACTATTTCAACCAGCCCATTTTATCCCAATGATGCAAGTTGAGAAAATCAGGATCAGGGTACGCCATTTCCGCCAACTGCCGTCGTGTTTTTGGGTCTATATCAGGTCTTTGGGCAATAGCCACGGCGGTGTCTAAGTATTCCATTTTGTCGATACCGACCAACACCGAAGAAACCCCTTCAAACGATAAAGCAAACTTGGTAGCCAGCGTTGGTAAATCGGGATAGTGCTCATTAATAAAGTCTTGATAACCTGCAATATGTTGCTCAACAGCCGCCAAAGCGGGGTGCATATTTTTGCCCCGGTCACTTAGTAATCCCTTCATCAAAACAGAACGAACTACGATACCGACTCCTTTTTGGGAAGCCTTTTCAAAATAAACTCCCTGACTTTGGTTCATCAGGTTGAAAGGAAGTTGGATCACATCCCACGCGCCTGATTCAATCGCAAGGTTCGTTTCTTCTAAGGTATAAACCGACGCTCCCGTAGCTCGGACAATACCTTGCTTTTTGAGGTTTGCAAAAATTTCGGCAATCAGTGGATGTTTAAGTATCTCCAAGTCGGCTTGATGCAGCATAAACACATCCAAATAATCGGTTTTCAAAGCGGCCAAACTTTCCGCTATCGACTGTTCAACAAAACTTTTCAGTTGAGCATCGGGTGGTAAAGCGCCGTCTTTCCCCCGAAAATGTCGGCATTTGCTGGCAAGTACGAGTTGAGGACGCAGCCCAACAAAGGCTTTTCCCATGATATTTTCGCTGGTACCGTACATCCGAGCGGTATCAAAAAAATTGATTCCTTTGTCGACGGCAGCGTGTAACAACTCAATCGCTTGAGTTTCAGTAGGCATATCTGTCTCATTTTCGACACCAATACCGTAAGGAATTCCTATTTCCACACCCCCAAAGGCAACTTCCGAAACCGTCAATCCCGTGGTGCCGAGCTTTCGCATTTTCATTCTTTCTACCAATTGCTAATTTTCTAAATAAGAGGTTGAAGCGGCATCAGAAGTTGTGTTTTTAAAAGCCGACACCAACTCCTGACAATAGTTTTTCAGACCTACGACATCGGCGCCAATGCTCACAAAATGATAACCCATGTCTAACAGGTCTTTCAAATTGCCCAGCCCCCCAACCGTCCCCGCAAACTTGCCATATTTGGCTGCTACTTCTGCCACTTTGACGCGAGTTTCGAGTAGTTTGGAGTGGTTCCATTGGCCTGGCGCACCAATGCCCTGACTAAAATCCCCCGGCCCAAAAAATAACATATCAAAACCATCCAGAGCCGCAATCTCTTCTAACTCTTCCAAAGGTTCTGGCCCTTCGATTTGGAGCACTACAAACCGCTGTTGATTGGCCTGAACCAAATATTCGTTGAAATCCACCCCCGTGTAAGCCGCATCCGCATTGCCCCCGTCGATAGGCCGACGACCTACGGGATAAAACCTGACCATATCTATCACTTTTCGGGCATCTTCCACCCCTTTGACGTGCGGCACCATGATACCCGAAGCATCCAATTCGAGTGGGCGTAGGTAATCACTGTAGCTACCTCGTGGTACTCTCACCAGCAAATCCACATTGTGAGATTTGGTAGCCCAGACGTTGGCCGCCATAATCGACCAATCTTGCCCAATATGCTCTTGGTCAGCCCATACGCAGTCGAAACCCGCCAAAGCAGCGATTTCGACCGACCGTGGGTCAGCTAAATTTATTTTAAAACAACACACCGTTTCGCCGGCTCTTAGTTTGGCCAACACGCGGCTTTCTCGCATTTTCAATGACATATCTTAAGTATTTGTGCGAAAATAGACTTTCCAAGTTTTAGGCTCATACCTTTGATAATCAATAAAGTTATAAACTTGGAAAGTCTAAAATAATTTTGCTTAGTCACTTGACTCGTTTCTTGATTTCAAAGGTAATTTCGGACAATTATCCTTTCTTTCTCTTTTTTACCAAAAAGTGATACTATCTTTCAGTAAGACACTTTAGCGATGCCTTTGCTTTATTTTCAAGATAGCATAAGCAGCGGCGGCTTTGATATCCTCATTTTCGGCTTCGCTTGGCAACGGATCTTCTTCTTTTAACATTGCCATTAAAAGCCCTAAATCATCCGTATTTCCTTTGTCGGCCAGTACCATGGCCAATTCAAACCGCTCACCTTTAAGTGGAGATTTACTGTATTTGAGCAACTCCGCTTTAAGTTTTTTCTCTAAATCATCATAACCTTTTCGAAAACTGTTGGCCCATGCCGAACTCAATAAATTGGTTCGAGCAGGGGAATCCAGAGGTTCTGCTAAAGCTCGATTTGCCAACGCCTGCCATTCTGATACTGAAAGTCCGCCCAATTGCCGCAACGCGTAGGCGGGAATGCTTCGCGCTACCATATCCTCGGGAGCGGAATTTTGGAGAGTCGCTAACAGCTCTGTCCGAATTTCGTTTTCTTTGGCAGGATTTTGATAAAAAGCGTCCCATAACGTATACATTGCCAAAGGCTTAGAGGTAGAGACCAGCGTGGTTTCAAACAAAGAAGGGTTCTCGTCGTAGGGGCATATTTTTAGCTTAGCAAGGGTTTCGGAAGCGTGAAGTCTATCTACTCCGTCACGATTGAGAAAAGCCGCTTTTATCTTTTTAATCCACCTATCGCGTTCTTCACCTACGGAAGCCTGCGCCAAAACACGCCAAATCCCAATTCTATAAGGCGACTGAGCCCCATACAAACGCTCTTCGGCCTGATATACCTCTTTGACCCCTTCTGGATGACCTGCCCACACCAAAAACTCTGCGGCGTGTACTTTTACCCACTCTTTTTGTTCATTCAATACTTTACGCAATACAATCACGTACTGCTCATCCGAAGGCGTTGCCTTTAGGGATTGAGCAGTACTTTCATAACTAAACAACATACAAATGAAAACCGAAATAATTAAACGCATATTTTATAAATCCTCCGAGAGACTCTGTATAGGAGGCTGAATAACTCCGTGTTAGAAAATCCCTACTTTTTTGTTGACAGCCAAAATCACCAGACCGTCCAGCCGCCGTCTACCACTAAATTGTGGCCATTGATGTAAGAGGCCGCGTCTGACAAAAGAAACGCCACCGAACTCGCAATTTCCTCGGCGCGACCAATTCGCTTCATCGGCGATTTTTGGGACAATCTATCCACAAAATCAGGATGAAGTTGCTGTACCGTTGGATTGGGAAAAGGCCCCGGTGAAATACAATTGAACCTTACATTTTGTGGACCCCAATGAACCGCCAAGTACTTCGTCATCTGGATAATACCCGCTTTGCCGACGCCGTATTCAATGGGATTTTTGTTCATCGGGGCTTCGTACACCTCCGGGTAAGGCGAAACCATACCATACATGCTCGAAAAAAGTACCACATTTCCACTACCTCGTACGGCCATTTGCTCTCCTACCCATTTCGCCAACATAAAAGTAGCCGTGATACCGCCGTGGTTGACGCGGTCAAAATCATCTGCCGCCAATGCCTCCATTTTCAACGCCGTGGTAGAAGCTGTCATGTTTACCAAACCGTCAGGCACGCCTGAGGTGCTGATTTGTTGTTTTACAAAATCTTCCGTAGCGGCAATATCAGTTACATCAAGCGAATGAGAAACAAGTCTGCTTGAAGACGATAGCGTACTGATGAAATCAGAGGCGCGGTTTTCCAAATCTATACAATACACCGTGGCTCCCAGATGGTAGAGTAGCTTGACGGTAGCCTGTCCAAGATAACCTGCACCACCTACTACCCAAATGGTTTTGTCGGTCAAATCAAAAGGTGATGTCACAGTCATAGCAATCAGTTTTGTGCGACAACGACTCGTTCAGCTTTGAGCTTTTCGCGGTAGGCAGCTTTGGCTTCGTCATCTTCTTGGGCTGACTCTCCAAAAAACACCAAACCAATAACTTTGCGGGCGCGGTTGGGGCTGTGATTGCCAGGTGCCGAATGTACTGTCATGGCATGATGTACCAATACACCGCCTGCCTTCATTGGTACAGCTGTTTCTACGGCCAAATCTTCTTCGGTTCCATAATCAACGATACCCTGCGAAAAACCCAACGTTTGGGTTCGTCCGTGAGAGCGCATCCCTTTGGTGTGTGAGCCTTTTAAGTAATGAAGGCATCCATTTTCTGCATCCACGTCTTCTAAAGGAATCCAAAACGTAAGGGCTTGCGGCGGCGTAATCATGAAATAGTACGCATCCTGATGAGGCGGCGTAGGTTTTCCGATACCCGCAGGTTTATTAAAATACTCTACCTCTGCTTTTGCTATTTTTTCGCCGAGCAATATTTCCGCTAATTTTTCAAAACGGCTCCCATTGACCATTGCCTGAAAGAAAGGATCGTGGTGAGCCATTCGAAAAACCTGCTTAAGTGATGACAAATCCTTACTATCTTCATAAAAAGCATCCGACGAACTGAGTGTCGGAACAATCTCTTCGATAAACCGTTTGAGGTTGGCTTTGAGGTCCTCAAGCTCTTGTGGAGAAATAAAACCCTCACACAATACAAAGCCGTCGTTGTCAAAATCGCTTTTTATTTTTTGAAAATCTAATGATTGCATTTTCTGAATAGAGTTAGTGAGACTACTTAATTTCCAGCACTGTTCCGGCGATATAACGCGTACCCATGTCGTGGTTGAAATAATAAACTACCAGTACTCGATTTTTGTCCAACTGCACTGTCCAAGGATACCCCAAATCTGTACTGCCACCGTCGGCTCTCAATGTAAACTCAGGAGCAGTGGCAAAATCCGTACACTCAGCATTCAAAATTCTGGCTTTGATTCCGTAAGGCTTGTGACGATACCCATACACCAGCAACACGCGATTGTCGGGCAGGCGGTGGGCCTGAAGTGGGTGGCCTTGAAAGCCCATGCTTTGCCAAGGTTTGAAGGTTTTGCCGCCATCGGTTGAGCGGGCAATACACGCTTGGTCTTCATAATTGGCAGTGCGCATAAATGCTACCAAGTCACCTTTGGGCGTTTCGTAGATAGACGTTTCGTTGAAAGTCACTTTGGGGTCTTCAGCCACCACTGCGGTGTATTTCCAAGTTACTCCCTTGTCGTCAGATACCAAGAGATGATTGGATGTTTTAGCAGGACTTTTCGAATCATTGGCTGCTACTACCCAATACACTCTTCCGCTTTTCCCTTCGTATAATGCCCCACGGTTGTAAGCAGGCATCGGCTCGCCCATTGGTGTGAAGTTTAATTCGGGGCTGATATGGGGTGGATAATAAGGCCCTTTCCAAGTTTTGGCGCCGTCGGTCGAACGAATAACGTAGCCTCCCATAAAGGTGGCACCGCTGTTTTCACTGATTGGCTTTTTCATTTGTTCCCTAGCTTCGGGTTTGATAAAACCCCACGTATAACTGGTACAAATGATAGTTCCGTCTTTGAGTTTTAGGAGACAAGGGTCTTGGGAACCACCAAAAGGATAAGCATAAATAAGCTCAGGTTCGGACGACCAATGCAGGCCGTCTTTGGACGAAACTCCTACCAAATAGCTGTTTGGATCCACGTGATTATTGCCTTTTTCGCCGAAGATTCGGCGGTCGGGAGCACGTCGAAAAGCCACCAAAAAAGTACCGTCGTTTTTTCGTATCACCGACGGAAACGCACAATAAAATTGAGGAGAAGTATAAATCACCAAGTCCTGTACTTTGGTGATGCCTGAGGATTTGCTCAAAGAGTCGGGATTGGCAAAGATTGGAGACATCCACGCCGATACCACACCACAAAGCAAGACTAATTGGGCAACAAACAAGCTACGTTTCATTTTTATAAAGGGTTTAGAAATAGTCTTACGCTAAAAACTCATGGGTTTAGGACTGTGTATCATTGTTTTCCAGGATAATCTTCCTCAACCCATGTGCCGTCGTCGGGGCGATTGTCCCACAAATCAAGCCCCGTAAAGATTTGTCGGGGGTCATTGCCTTTGCCGAATTTTTCGGGCAACGGCTGTACTTTTGCAGGAACACCATACGCCATTGAATTGGGAGGAACATCTTGTAACACAGTCGCTCCTGCTCCGATAAAACTATTGTCGCCTATGGTAATGCCCGGTGCCAACGTTACGCCCCCTCCTATCACCACGTGATTACCGATTGTCGGGCCTTTTACACCTGCTGCGCGCATAGGAAACATAGCGTTGAGAAAATTAACACCCGGCCCCACAAATACCATATCTCCTATTACAGTGGCACTTGGAATATATACATGCGACATGATTTTGACGCCCTTCCCTATTTTCAACCTGCCTTCCAACGTCGTTCCGTGTAATATTACCACCCTATCTCCGATTTGGCACTCGGCTCGTATAGTTACATTGTGGCCACAGGTAAAACGCTCGCCAATAATGGTATCCGCATAAATAACCGTCCCGCTGTGGATTCGGGCTTTTTTACCGATTTTCAAAGGTTCTTTCCAACCGTGGTAGCGATAGCCTAGCATGACATTAGGCTGAATTTCAGCTTCTTCGCCAAGTTCACAGTTGCGCATTTCGTTGGTATTCATACATTTAAGGCTTTAAGCTATCGAGCAAAAACGGCTAACTTATTGACAGCAATCGTGGCGCATTGATCACCACCAGGCGCCTTGTAAGGAGGAACATTTCCACGGTATCTAAAATAACCCGCTTGGTACTCGCGGTCGTCGCAGGAGGTAGCATCTGGAATGTACCCAAGTGTTCCGTCGGTAAAACCAGCCGTAAGAACCACCGGCAACGCGGCTTCACGTTTAATCTTGAGTCCTGTTTTTACAAAAGGCTCAAAAGGAAGGCCTACAAATCCGACATCGCCGATTCGGGCCACCGAAATACCAATTGGCAGCTCGGTAGGTACATTTTTGAGATTGTTGGTTTTGTGCTGCTCCAACGCCCAGATATACCACGGTCTGACGATTTCTACCAAACGAGCGCGATAAGGCGGCGAAAGTGCTTTCGGAAAATTCATTCCCACACACTCGTAGGTGTTTTCGTCCCCTGCTTTTCCTCTTTTTACAAAATCATCAATCGAAGCGAGGTCTTTTTCTAAGGCTTCGCGGCTTGGAAGTTGCGCCAAAGGAATATTTACTATTTCACGGCTCCATTCTATACCCGTTCTTTTGGATTTATGAAGGTTTTTGGCCGCAATGATATAGGTATCTCCCAATTGCTGCCCGAGCAACTCGGCTTGTTGAAAAGTACCAGTAAGCATGTGTTTTGAATTAATATCACCAGAACATCCCTGAAAAAAGGCAACTGGAATTCCTCCCAAATAAGAAGATAATTTATCGGAAGCCGTCTGTGGAAACTGTCCATAACTGATTAGCTTTTCGGGATTATAAGCCGCTACGGGATGTCCCGAAAAAAAGGTAAAGGCTGTAACAGGTTTATCGTTTTTGTTTTTGAAAATCACCACTGTAGCATCATCGTCAATCTCCCCAATGTATCCCTCTCCTACAAGCATACGGTCTTCTTCGCGCATAAAATACGATTTGCCGTCGAGGCGTCGCCCTCGGCGATTGTAGGTGATGCGATTTTCTTCGGCTACGCCCCATTCTACCGTTACGGGTTCCAAGTTTTTTTCAAGTTTGTTGGCAGCTTTTTGTAGTTTTTCCAAAAAATCCACTCCCAATTCCCAACTCAAATACAAAGGCGTGTTTTTTTCGGGAATATTACTACTATCTACCTGAATCCACGGAATCGTATGCGTATGCGCCGAATTGGCAATAATTGCTTTGGGATCAATCTTGAGCGTTTTGGCCAAGATTTTTACGCAAGCGGTTCGCAAGGCATTGCCTTCTACGCCCATTGCAGAAGTAATAAAACAAAGTCGATTATTACCCTGCTCCAGCAGCACCACCGTGGTTTTTAAATCCCCGTGTACGGCTTCAATTTTATTCCCGGTCTGACTATGCCCACTGGGAGTACCTACTTTAGGAACAATCGAAAATGTTTGGGCCGATACTTTCAATTCATCACCCAAGGCATGAGCTGTATGTTTGTAGCCCACAAGAATCATTACTAGAAGAAGAAAACGTTTCATATTCAAAAAATAACTTAATTAGAAAATGTGTCAATTTGAAAATTGGCTATCACTTAGCCGCCACCTCGGGTACATCCTCAGTCTGTTGCAAATTTTTTATGGGAATTTTATAAAAAAGAAACGCACAAATAAGCAAGGTAATAGCCGCCACCTGAAACATCAACGAAAGATTGATGTTGGCATCGCGTAAGGCTCCGCCTGCATAAATACCTATACCGCCTACTACGCAGCTAAATAAGTTTAGAATACCATAGCCTGTAGCCAAATAACGGCTATCCGATATCATCGACAACACAGGCATCATGTTGGCATCCAGAAAGGGTCTCATAAAAGCATATAGCATAAAACCCGCCACCGCTACCCAAAGTATGCTTGTGGTTCCGCCAAGCACTATACCCGGACAAGCCAAAACTAAACTAATAGCAGGTAACAAAACCCTCGCTCTTGGGTTGGATTTGCTCCAATAGTCGGCGAGGGCGCCGCCTGTGAGTACGCCAAAAAACATCGCCACATAAAAATACGCCGTAGCATATACTCCCGCGTCGGTTTGGCTGAGGCTAAAGGCTTCTTTGTAGTAAGTGGGGAGCCACGCGCTAATCATCCAACTAGCCACTCCAAGCAGCCCCCAGGCCGAAAGCGCAAGTAAGTAAGCTGGTTGACGAAAAAGTTGACGCAACGCATCCCAAAAGTTGATTTTGGGGGCTTGTACTTGGAGGGTTTGCGGTTTGGGAGCATCTTTTAACAAAAACGTCAACACAACTGCGTACGAAATCCCTACAATGCCAAATACACTGAAAGCATAATTCCACGAATGATTTTCGGCAAGCCATCCTCCTAAGAAACCAAGGCTTTGTCCTACATACACCCCCGCAATATGAATACCCGTAGCCAGCGATTTGGTGACGTTTTTGTGATAATCCACAATCAGCGCCAAAGCGGCAGGAATATAGCAAGCTTCACTGATACCCATCAACGCCCGCGTAGCGAGCAATTGCTCAAAAGTAGTGGCTTGAGAAGTAAGCCAAGTAACCAACGACCACACAAACAAACTACCAATGATGACTCTACTTCGATTGAATCGGTCGGCCAGAAACCCCGCCACCGGACTCAGCAACCCATAAATCCATAAAAATACGGATGTTAGGAGGCCAAATTGCGCATCTGTCATGGGTATGGCATCGACGATAGAGGTGCGCATCGTGGTAATAATCATCCTGTCGAGGTAGTTGAGAGCGCCTACTACACACAAAAGCCCCACAAGCAACCACGGATAGGAAAACAACTTTGGTTTTTGATGAGGGATGTCGTTGTTAGTTATCATTCTATTTGGTTAGGTTTTTAGGTATTACAAAGGCAAGGTCGAGACTTGTTTGGGTTGGTCCAAGGGAAAACCTGTTTTTGTTTTTTTAGGAAGTTTGAAACGCGACGCCCGAATACAGCTTTTTTGCCCTTCTTCATAATAAACCGTCAAAATCGTACCATCTTTAAGCTCAATCGTCGAAGGATACGCCCCCCACATCACGTCAATCCTGTAAGGCCCCTGCCAAGTTTTCCCTTCATCGTAGCTGATTCTCAAACCCGTATATCCTTTCTTGTGTTGAAAATCGTCATAAAAAGCGCGGTAAGTCAGGAGAATAGCGCCCGATTTTAACCGTGTAAAAGAAGGGGAATGTCCCTGAAAACCAATATCGTTTACCTTTGACCATGTCTTGCCAATGTCTTTACTGATGGCATAGTGCATATGTACGGTATCTTTGATAGAGCCACGTAGTGCGGCAAAAAGGCTTCCGTCTTTTAAGGTAATCACGTCTGTTTCGGCGGGTAAATACCTGCCTTCTCCCTTACCAATCGGGATAGGCTTCGACCATGTATTTCCTTTGTCGCTCGACAACACCACCCCTCCAAAAGCCTCTTTTGCATCTTGGTGATACACCGGAAAAATCCACGTACCATCAGGACCTTGGCGCATTTCAGCGGAGCAATTCCACTTGATATCACCATTGTCGGCGGGATAATGAGGCTTGGTTTCCCACGTTTTACCTCCATCTAGCGACTTGATATACAAAGGTCCCCCTCCGCTCAGCCACTCACGATGTACCACATCTCCATAGTAGGCCGCCGAGCCAGTAGATTCTCTTTTGACTGGTTTTCCGAATTTAATGGAGAAAAAAGTACAAACCAGCGTCCCGTCGCTCATCTGCGAAATATGAGGGTCACGATTGTCGTTTTCGTCATCATAAATAGTGACTGGGGCTGTCCAAGTTTTGCCTTCGTCCGAAGAACGAATCATACAAATCCGTCCCGCTTTCGGGTATTTGTCACTGGGGTAAGTGACGTGCGCCCCTCCCGAATAAAATACCGCCACAATATCGCCGTTTTTTAAACGATATGAATCAGGAAAAGCCTGATACTCACCTGCTTCTCCGCCGTCGGACACAATTTTGTAAATCACCGAGTCGGCAGTGGTTGCGATTTGCGTATTATTTTTCGAAGGTAAGGTGGTGGGAGCATATTGGATAGCGGCGGCAGATGATAATACTGCGACTGCTAAAATGGTGTTTTTTACCTTGACCCGCCAAGAAGGTAAGTTAGTTCTAAATTTTGTCATTATTAAAAATTCAATAATTAATCCTAACAATTTCAATATGTACAAAATTATATTTTTCAATACCCCCTTACCACTACTTTTGTACTATTAAATGATACTATTTTTCATAGGCGTTTTTAGACGAAAAAAATCCGCAAGGCTGACGATACACAAGTAACTGCTGCGTAATGGCTTGTCGAAGAAAAGTATCATTCGCATCAATCAAAAACCCCAAAGGAAAATACATCCGCATCTTTCACAATTATTTTTGCACAGATACTTTTGCCCTTTAATTCTCCAATATTTCTGCCACTCTTCCATTGTACTAAGCCGTCTACTTCATCGCCAGTGATAGGAAGCGCGTCTGCGGTGCCAAAACCGGACAACTCATTGCCTTTCTCATCGGTCAGTACAATTTTGATGTACCCTTTTGAGCCAGTTGAATAATTAAGAAGTAAGCGTTGCCCTTCCCATACCATTGGTTTTGTGAGTAATACGCCTTCTTTAAAACCCGCGTGCAAAGCCGCAAATCCATCTAACCTGAGTGTCATTCGTTCAAGCGAGACTTCAGGCGTGCCGTATCCTCGGGTGATAAAAAACGACATTTCGCGTTTGGCTGTTTGAATCACCCCCATGGCGGGCATATTGCTCCGTGCGCCCCAATTTTTGGAATCATTGCCAGGACGCACAAACGACTCCATAAATTTTCGATCATAACTAGTTCCACCCCTCGAAGTCATGAAAACTCCATCAGATACGCCCTTCCATTGGCTAGGATGAGTACCGTTTTGGGCAAGCTGCTCGTCAGATAAGACTTTTGTTTGGGGAGAAAAACGAAAAGGCATCGCAATCAGCAAGTGAGGTGCCCGAAAATAAGGACGTGTAGCATTGGTATATAAATGCTCTTTTTCGGTATCCCCGAATGACATAAACTCGGGTTTTGTCCAATTTATGAAATCTTTGGAAGTAGAGCGCATAATTGTCCGGGTACCATTGGCGGGAAACAATTCGCCCGGAACTCCTCCCGACCATCCACGAAAATACACGGCGTAGCATTGCTCATTTTCGAGCCAGATCAAAGAGTTTTGCGAATCCAACGCATACTCATGAAACAAAGCTGTGGTATCTTTAGCGTATCGTTTCCAATGAAGACCATCTGCCGATACATACCTAAATAGCCCCGTATTGGCTCTTAGTTTTGGGTCCATATCATAAGTAAGATAAGCCGAATAGCTTCTAAATCCGCCTCGTTCGGGCTGAGACTCATACGAAGACCCACCCACGGCTTTGAAGCGTTCGTCGGACGGTACACCTTCTCTGCCGTCGTACATGACCGTAAAATTGTGGGTATTGCGAAGCTGCTGCTCTTCGAGCATGACTACGTTGTTGGCCTTACTGCCATTGACACTGCAAATCCTCAAAGTTGGTTTAGCCCAATGTATCCCGTCGGCACTTTCGGCATAGCAAGTGTATTCGGCGTGTTTGCCGTCGGCGTTAGCACCCGCCCCTCGGTAATACATTCGGTACCGAACCCCGTCGGCCACAATGCCTACATAGGCACAAAAACGTCCTTCCCAAGGCTCCGTAAAACGAATAGCCGTACCCGCCGATTGAGGAGTTTGTAGTCTGATTTCAGCGTTTTCTACTTTTTGGGTTACATAATCATCCACAAACAATTCGCGGCGGTTTTTGAAATGAATCGGTTGGGCAAAAACTGAAGACAAGCCCCCTATAAGCAGCCCGCTACTCAATACAAATGCAGAAGGGCGGTAACCGCCCCCCCAAAAAATCAATTTCATATCTGTTGGTTTTAAGTACGTACTTCGTCCAATCAAGGATTGAATTTATAGGAGTATAAATCCGCGTCTTTCAAATAAAACTTTAACTGAATAGCTTTTCCTGCGAGCGAGCTAAGGTTCGTATTTTGGTTCCAAGAAACGATGCGTTTGATTTCATTGCCAATAATGACTTTCGAATCAGACACCTTAAAACCCGGAATAGGATTCCCGTCGGCATCAAGTATTTCTACTTTTACGTCGCCTGCTGCTGAAGTTGAATAATTGATTTCCAACTCTTTCCCTCTAAAAACAAGGGGTTTGGTTATCATATATCCACCCACGGCCGGGGCGTGTATGGAAGCAAATCCGTCTAGCCGCAACGAATAACGCTTAATATGCGCCGAAGGCTGGGCATAGCTTTCGTTGACATACACCGATAGTTCGTTGGGGCTGGTTTGGACAACATTCAACACGGGATAATTAGACCTCGAAACCCAGTTTTCTAAGCCTATACCTGGCCTGATATACGATTCGATAAAAGTACGGTCATAGGCATTACCGCCGCGCGAACTCATCAACACCGCGTCCGAACAATCATTGAAATACTTTGGATCTACTTTCAATACTGCCGCTTCTTCGGGCGTCAATACTTGGCGTTTGGGCATAAAACGCGCCCCAATAGCTAAGTACATATGTGGCGCTCTGCTATATGGTGCCGTTTGCTGTGTATAAAGATGATCGAGGGGAGCATCTCCAAAAGTCATGGCTACTGGTTCAGACCAATTGATAAAATCTTTTGAAACAGTACGCCCTACCGAACGGAATCCTTGGTACTTTGAAAAACCGCCCTCTGACCAAATTCTGAAATAACAAACGTAAAGTTTCTCACTTTCCGACCAAAACACGGTGTTTTGAGAGTCAAAAACCCCTTTGGTAAAGACGGGGGTTTCCTGCTTTTTTTTCCAATGAATACCATCTGCCGATACAAAAGCCATCAAGCCTGATTTTTGAGTACCGGCCAGCGCTTTGTAACGTTCTTGGGGATTAGCGTTGGGGTTGGCGTCCAAAAAGGGAGAAAAATTATGAGAAGCTGGGACATGATGCGCCAATACCACATTGTTTTGTTTACTACCGTCCAACTCATAAATTCCCAAGGCAGGTTTTACCCAGTTGATTCCGTCCTTTGATTCGGCATAGCAGGTTACTTCGCTGTCGTTGCCGTCTTTGCCCGATTCCCGCACGCCCCGATAATACAATCTAAACAAATCTTTGTCTTGAATAATGGTACAATAAGCACTAAAATTTCCTTCCCAAGGACGATCAAAAGCCAGCACTTTGCCTTCATTGTGCGGGTGATGCATAAGCACTTCTACTCCCGACAGTTGAGCTATTAACTGTTTATCGACAAAAATTTCTCTACGGTCGGCTATTTCTATTGGAGTTTGGGCAAAAACAGAGATGTTGTTGAGTGCCGCAATTAATAGTCCGCTAATTAGGAGGCTTCTGATCATTGGTTTAGGATATTTGATTTATTTGGAATGATTTTTTACCGATATATAGCCCCTACGGGGCAGAATCTGCATTTTCATATTTTCACATTGGCTACCGATATATAGCCCCTACGGGGCAGAATTTGCATTTGCGATTTTTCACATTTGCTACCGATATATAGCCCCTACGGGGCAGAATCTGCATTTTCATATTTTCACATTGGCTACCGATATATAGCCCCTACGGGGCAGAATTTGCATTTGCGATTTTTCACATTTGCTACCGATATATAGCCCCTACGGGGCAGAATCTGCATTTTCATATTTTCACATTGGCTACCGATATATAGCCCCTACGGGGCAGAATTTGCATTTGCGATTTTTCACATTTGCTACCAATATATAGCCCCTACGGGGCAAAATCTGCATTTTTATGTTCGCATATTGGGAAATTTTCAAAACATTAATCTTTCACTAATCTGACCGATAGACCTGCCATTTGCACAAAGCTATCTTTTTGCAATTTCCCATTTTTTACCGAAACACTCCGACAAAAGGAGTTATCGACTAAATAACGGCTACTGCTCCACCAGTACGCTGCCTTGCCCCCTTCAAAAAAAGGACCTCCATAATACTTCGGCCCTTCGTTGGTGCGATAGCCGCCAGGTACGGCTGCAAATCCACTTGTTTTTGTTACCTTTTTGCCAAATGCTGAGGATTTCAGGGCATCGCCCGCTTTTTCAACCCCACCCAATGCTGTTGCGAGTTTGTCCCATTCAGCGTCAGTAGGTATATGCCACCCAGCAGGGGCGAGGCCGCGTTTGTCGGATACTGCCCAAAAATTATACAGCTTACCATACTTTTTGCCGTTGGAGGGATCATTTTCATAATAGCACCATGCGGGTAGTCCTTCTATATTTGCTTTTTCCCAAGCTTCGGCGCTGTTGGCTTCGAAAAGTGCTTCTCCATTTCGGAAGTGAGTGACGCCGAGGTTCTCGGTACTCCATGTCTGCTCTCCAATCATCACCGACGGAATATCTGCTTGAGGGAATGATTTTGGGGGAGTAATCATTGCCATTCCACAAATCATCAAAGCCAGTACGATAACACCTAAAGCAGAAGTCGATAGTCTATTCTTTATTTTACTTTCCATTCCTTTACAACTCTAAACAATTAATAATCAAGCTATTTAAAACGAATTGAGTACAGATGTGCATCCGCAAGATATACCCTAAGGCGAATAGGCTTTCCTGCCAGCTTCGACAGGTCACTATTGTCGCCCCAGTTGACAATACGGGATAGTTCATTGCCGATAATCTGCTGACAATCAGCCATCGAGTAGCCAGGTATTACTTTTCCATTTTCATCTTCTAACCCAATTCTGATTTCGCCAACTGCCGAAGTCGAGAAATTGATTTCCAGTTCTTTACCTTTAAACACCATAGGTTTTGTGACTACATATCCGCCTTGATAAGTCCCTTTTAAGGAACTGAATCCATCGACTCTCAACGAATATCTCCGTAAATGACCCGTTGGCTGCGCGTAGTCTTGATTGACATACAATGACATGCGACCTTCTTCGGTCGGAACAACATTGAGGGAAGGGTAATTGGTACGAGCCGACCAATGATTTTGACCCATAGCAGGAGGAATAAAAGCCTCCATAAACGTACGGTCGTAGGTATTGCCTCCTCTCGAACTCATCAAAAAAGGTTCGGAAAGCCCTTTGTGCTGCGAAGGGTCTACTTTGAGTCTTTCGAGCTGCTCGGTGCTTAATATTTGACGATGGGGAACAAAGCGAGAACCGATAGCGATATACACATGCGGAGCTCGAAAATAAGGGCTTGTCTGCTGGGTATAAAGATGTTCAAAAGGCACGTTTCCGTAGGTCATTTCTACACCTTTCGACCAATTGATAAAATCCTTTGAAGTAGCTCTACTGATAGAGCGGTAGCCACCTTCGCCCCCACCCGTCCAAGACCGAAAATAACAAACATATACTTGCTCTGGCTCCGACCAAAAAGCTACATTTTGAGAGTCCAGTAATCCGTCGGTAATGACGGGCTTATCAGTGATTTTTTTCCAATGAATACCGTCTGCCGAGACATAAGGGAATAAGCCCGTGCGGTCGGTGCCAGCAAAAGCCTTGAAGCGTTGTTCGGCCGGAACACCTGGTTTTTTATCAATAAAAGGGCTGAAATTGTGCGTAAATGGCACTTCCTCCAAAATGACGTTATTGTCTTTACTCCCTTTCACATTCACTATTCCCAAAGACGGGCGCTCCCAATGAATGCCGTCTTTGGACTCGGCATAGCAGGTATTTTCTTGACGCTTGCCGTTGTCGCGTTCGTGGCCTCCACGATAATAAAGCCGATAGATATCACCTGCCCCGTCGTGGAGTATGGTGATGTAAGCGGGGGTCGAAGATTCCCAATTTTTATCAAATTGTAATACAGCCCCTTCGTCTCGTGGAACGTGGGCTGTTAGTTGTACACCTTTAAGGGTATCAAGTAGATAGGGATCAACAAAAATCTCGCGACGATTGCCGATATTGATTACTTTCTCATCCTTCGATGGTTCGGCTCCTGTATAACCGCACATGACGGTCAGGGCCAACACAGACAAGGATTTCAAGGGGTTTATAAAACTCATCATTTCAAAATAATAACACTTTCTTAGGTGCCAAAGCACCATTTATTACTGATTTTCAAAACCTTACTACAAAAACAGAGAGAATCAATTTCGCTCCTATGGAGCTTCTTATTGAGATGTTCTCTACTATTACTATTTCGCCTCTCTGAGGCTATTTTTAATGGGTTTAACCTATACAAACCTCCATCACTACTTCAAAATTGGAACAGGTGGCAACATGACATTGCCAACCTGTTCTGGAACTTAACCAACTTAACCCAATCTTTATACTTCTTAGACGTATTAATATCCCGGATTTTGTTTAACGAGAGGCTCTAAACTCAGAATCGTTTCACTAATAGGGTACAAAAGGTCGTTTTGGGTTTTGCCCTTCAACAAGGGGACTTTCTCCAATGCCTTGTTAAAACGAACCAAATCCCACCACCGTTTTCCTTCATTTAAAAATTCAAACAATCTTTCCTGTAAAATAGCCTCATCGTTGGCCTCTTTGGTACCATTGACAAAGGTATAGTTAGCAAATTTGGCCCCGTAAGCGCGTTGTCTGATTTTATTCATTTCTTCGGCAGGGCTTTGACCCAAACCGTTTTTGGCCTCGGCTTTCATCAATATTACGTCGGCATAGCGATACAAAATAAAATCATCAAACATCACTGTTACGCCACCGCTAGTGGTGCCTGGCCATTTCAAGTCGATGTTATACATAAAGCTAGTAGTACCATTACGGGTTTGATTTACCTCAATAAAACTCGCATTCTTGCGACTGTCATCATCGCTAAACTGCTTCGTCACCAGCGTAGACATCTGCCAATAAGAATCTTTACCAGCATAGTAAGGGAGAATTTTGTTGATAACCTCCTGAGAAGTAAACGGAGCCGTAGGAGCTGTAAGGGTAGGTACTCCCCCCAACACCGTCCGTGCCGACGACTCGCCTTCTTGGAACCTCATAGAAAGCAGGATTTCTTTGTTGCCTTTATTGGCAAATCTAAATACATCGCTGAAACTACTCAATAAGGCTACATCGGCGGTCTCAATTTCACTAATGGCACTGAGAACGGTATTAAAATCGGTATTGCCACCGTTGAGTCGCTTGGCAGTCCAAAGAAACACATCCGCTTTCAAAGCGTTGAGTGCAGGTTTTGACCATCTGTTGCGGCCATTGGGTAGCGTATTGTCAGGAAACAAAGTAAGCGCTTTTTCGATGTCACTTTTGATTAACTTAAACACATCGGCTTGAGGGGCACGCTCTTTGTAGATAGTAGTGGGGTCAAAACCTTCGGTTGGCTGCTCAATCAAAATCAAGTCACCCCAGATTTTGGTCATGGTGAAGTACGTAAAAGCCCGCATAGCATAGGCTTGAGCCAATATCGCGTTTTTTTCGGCTTCGGTCGCAAACGTAATTGTGGGCACGTATTTCAACAGCAAATTGGCATCGTGAATGACCGAATACATCGTAGTCCAGTCAGGGCCAGGGTTGACTCTGCTTAGGTTGTTGGTATATACGAAGAAATTGATAGAAGGGTCGAATCCAAAATTTTGAACCCAGATTTCACTTCTTCCTTCTCCCCACACAAAGAGGTTGGTCGTTGCCTGAGAGCGCATTCTAACGTACATTCCGTTGAGGGCACCTCTCGCTTCTTGCGGCGATTTCCAGAAAGAAGCATTGGTGATTTGGCTAATGGGGGTCAGGGTGAGATCTTCCGTACAACTTCCCAATCCAAAGCCCACAAGACAAGTAAATATCAGTTTTTTCCAAATAATTTTCATTTTTAAAGCGCTTTGAGGTTTTTAAAACTTAAAAAGCAGGGGTAATCTGAACGCCAAAAACAAAATTTCTTGGCATAGGGTACCTTCCATTGTCGGTTCCTCCTTCTTCGGGGTTTAAGCCCGTAAACTTCGTAAAGTATTTTAGATTGTTGGCGGTGGTATATAGTCGTAAGCTGCTCATTTTCAATTTATCCAACACTGGTTTTGAGAAATTATAAGAAAGGGCAATTTCTCTCAGACACAAAAAGTCCCCTTTTTCGTAGTAGTTGGAATTGCCGCGCCACAGATTTTGCTTCTGGTTTTGGTCAGCCCAATAGTATCTTGGAATGTCCGTAATATCTCCTTGCTTTTGCCATGAGCGTGTCACGGCCTCAGAGATAGCATTTTGACCTGAGAAGTTACCCAAAACCCGTGCTTTGGTTTCGTTGTAAATCATGTGACCAGCGGTATAATCTAACCGCACTGTAAGGCTAAAATTGCCGTAATTGAAGCGGTTGGTAAAGCCTCCCGTCCAAGTAGGGAAGGGATTTCCCATATAAATGCGGTCTTTATCGTCAATGATGCCGTTACCATCTACATCTTGCCAGTTGACATCACCGCCGTGCTTGGTTTTGTCGGTGCCTACTACCAATTGGTCTTTAGGGCCCGCTTGTGCTTGCTCATCGGTGGCATAGATGCCTAATTGCTTATAAGCAAACATATCGCCGATGCGCCCGCCTTCTTGCAAGCCGCCTTTCCATTGATAGGAGCCTGTCTGAGCATCCCAGATATAAACCCCGCCGATGCGATTGTTCTCGATGCCATTGTTGGGCAATTTCAAGATTTTAACTTTCACATAAGCGGCGTTAAAAGCAGTAGTCCACTGTAATTTTGATTTGGAGGGAAGTACTTGTGCACTGATTTCAAGGTCAATACCTTTATTTTCGAGGCTGCCTAGGTTGGTTAAGATACTCGTAAAACCTGTGGTACGAGGCAAGGCCAATTCTGTAAGAAGATTGTCGGTAACGCGGCGATACGCATCTACTACCACATTAGCCCGATTGTTGACGAGTCCTAAATCAAATCCAAAATTGAGGGTTTTGGAGCGCTCCCATTGTAGTTCGGCATTGGCCAAGGATGAGTTAAAAATCGCCGCGTCCCCAAAATACCTCGAACCTACACTATAAGCCCCTTGCGCTTGATAATTGCCTAATCCACTGATATTTCCATTGACTCCATAACTTCCCCGCAACTTAAGCGAACTAGCCACCGACGAGGGTACCGACTCCCAAAATGCTTCACGATGTAGGTTCCAACCTACCGAAACCCCAGGGAAAAAGCCCCATTTGTAATTGCTTCCCAAATTGGAAGCACCATCATAGCGACCATTGACGGTGAGCAGGTATTTTTGCTCGTAGTCATAATTGAGACGCCCAAAATAACCATACAACAACAACTCCGATTCGCTACTATTTACACTCCAAGGCGTAGCTGAGGCATTGAGCGTCGGAATCAAATCCGTAGCTGCGTTTCGTCCTACTGCGGTTACATCTCTTAGCATTTCTTTATAGTAAGAAAAGCCTAGGGTACCTTCGAAATTGTGTTTATTGTCGATGCTTTTGGCGTACTTCAAAACTGCATCGGCTTGTTGGTCTACTACTGCATTTTGGGTATAGGTAGCTTCGCGGTCTTGAACTAAAGTAAGCGGTCCGTTGAGATAAGATTTAAGGAATACACGCGTGGCAAAATTGTTGTTAATCAACGAAACCTGCGGACGGAAGGTAAGCCCCGGCAAAATCTCCCAATTTGCACCTACCACAAACATATAGTTGTCGCGGCGTCTTTTGGAATCATATCTACTAATATAATAAGCGGGGTTTCCATTGGTAAAAAGACGACCCGGTGCCAACGAACCATCTTCAAATTGATATTTAGAAGTCTGTGCCGTATTGATATTGTTTTTGAATACAACCCCTACATTAGGCACCTGATTGTCATCCACATTGGCATAATTGAGGCGTCCAAAAAAGTTTAAGTTTTTGGCTACCTGCACATCCCCGTTGAGGTTGAGCGAAATCCGCTTGTAATCAGTATTGATCGCAATTCCCTTGTTGTCGAGATAGCCCAGTCCCATGCTGAATTTAGCTTTTTCAGAACCTCCCGACACCGAAAGCGTGTGGTCGTGGCTGTAGGCAGTTCGGAATATTGTTTTCTGAAAATCAGTCCCTTTAAATATCAAGGTTTTAGACGGGTCTAAAGGGTCGGGGATAGTTTCCCACTTAGCGCCCCACTGATCGGCGGGCAAATTGAGAAGAGACCTGTTTTGGTCAGACAGATACATCGTCGTAAAGGCCGTATTGTTGGTAAGGTCATTGCCAGTTCCTCCAGCATTGGCCTGCGTCAAAAAATCCAATACAGATGGGGTTTTGACTCCACTAGCCGCGATACCAAGTCGCATAAAACGCACAAAATCCTTGGCGTCGGCCAATTCGTACATTTTACCTACATCCGATACATTCATGTTGTATTGATAATTGACTTGCGTAGTGCCCGCTTTCCCCGATTTGGTTTCGACAATAATCACTCCATTGGAAGCCCGCGAACCATAGATAGAAGTAGAAGCGGCGTCTTTGAGGACTTGGATAGATTCAATATCTCTGGGGTTGATATGATCCATATCAGTCCGAATCACCCCGTCAATCACGTACAAAGGATTCGAACCATTGGGATTGTTGATAGAGGTTCCTCCTCTCAACACCACCCGTGGTCTATCACCCGGCTGTCCCGACGTACTCTGTACCCGTAGACCTGCGATATTTCCTTGGAGGGCAGAAGTAGCATTGGCATAGGTGACATTTTGTAACACTTTCGTATCCAATTTTGAGATAGAGGTAGTGACGGTTTCTTTGGATTGTGACCCGTATCCCACTACGACTACTTCACTCAGGCTTGCTACATCGGTTTCTAGACTAACGTTGATAGATATACGATTTCCGACAGCAATCTCCTGCGTTTTGTAGCCAATAAACGAAAACACCAGTACCCCGTCACTAGCTGCCGATATGGTATAGTTCCCTTCGGCATTGGTAGTGGTTCCAGAGCTTGAGCCTTTTAAATACACATTGACTCCTGGCATTTCAGCCCCTTTGTCGTCCGATACTTTACCTGATATTTTTACCGTCGATTGGGCATATATACTCCCTTCGAAGAGCGCAAAAAGTACCAATAGTAGCACATACTTACATCGTCTCCATGACGATTTTTTTGGTTTTTCCATGTTGTAAAAATGATTCATCTATTTGTTTGCATTATTTTCAGAGTAAGACATCCTATCGTTCAGATACAACAATTATTCTGTATAACTGATTTTTAGTACAAAAAAATTTGATTTATAAGAACGAAAACAAAATTATATTTTACCACAGAAGACTTCCTCTACTTTCATTTGAATTTATAATACTATTTTTCAAAGGTGCTTTATGGGGTAGTTCTAAGCACAATTAACATTTGAATAGTACTATTGGGTGGCAAAAGCAGTGAGCTTCTTTACAGCCACGTCGGCACACACATCTCCACCAGGGGCTGCGTAAGGAGGGATATTGCCCATGTATCTAAAAAAGCCTGCTTGATACTCTCGGTCATCGCAAGCACTCGCATCTGGAATATAGCCATACACGCCGTCTATATACCCACCCGTAATGATGCAAGGTAGCTTGGTTTCATTTTTTATCTTAAGTCCTGTCTTCACAAAAGGCTCATAAGGTAGTCCTACAAACCCTACGTCTCCTATTCTTGCCACAAATATCTTCATGGTCAAATACGGTGCCTGACTATTTTCTTTCTTTTGGGCATACTGCTCCAAGGCCCACAAATACCATGGCCTCACCATCTCTACCAACCGCGCTCTGTAAGGAGGAGTGAGTGCTTTCGGGAAGTTCATGCCTACACAATACAAAGTATTTTCATCGCCATTGTTGCCACGCCTCATAAAATCATCGATTGCTGCTAAGTCTTTCTTGAGGCTGTCTACGGGTGGAAGTTTAGCAAACGGTACGTGTACTTCTTCGCGACTCCAACGAAAATCAATCCGTTGAGATTTATGAAGGTTTTTGGCCGCCACCAAAAATGCCTCGGCCAAATATTCACCCATCAAATCGGCATCTTTGATCGTGCCAGTTAGCATATATTTTGAGTTGATATCGCCAGCACACCCTTGAACAAAACCGATAGGTATATCGCCCAGTTGCTTGGCCAGTCTTTCAGTAGCGATTTGAGGAAATTGACCATGACTAAACATTTTTTCGGGGCTGTAGGCCGTCACAGGATGTCCCGTAAAAAACGTTAATCCTGCAATGTATTTACCAGATGTGTTCTTAAACAATACAACGGTCGCGTCAGGATCTATCAAACCACGATAGCCCTCGCCCAAAGGCAAGCGGTCTTCTTCGCGAATAAAATAACTTTTACCATTCACGTATTTACCTCTACGATTATAGGTAATGCGGTTTTCTTCGGCATTGCCCCATTCTATCGTTACGGGTACCAGAGATTTAGAAACATGAGCCGCAGCTTGAATGAGTTTTTTTTCAAACTCACGCCCCAACTCTCTCGACAAGGCGTCAGGGCTTCCTTTGTCATACTTTACGGCATCGCTCATGTGTAACACAGGCACCGTATGACTGTGGGAGGTACAGGTGACGATTTGGTCGGTAGGCAAACCCAAAGCTTTCGACAAAATAGCCACCGTCTCTTGGTGCATGTGCCCAATTACATCTAAAGGAGAGGTAATAAAAGCCACTTTTTGTCCGTCTTGTTCTACAAGCAACAAGGTGTTTTTCAAATCGCCGTACACGTTTTCGATAACATGCTCTTTACGGCTAGGGGCAGTAGTGCCTACCTTAGGTTCAATAGAGAATTTGTAGGCCGCTACTTTGACGGCGGTTTGCGACCAGCTTTTCGTACCAAACCCCACAAACCACACTAAAATGATTGTCAATGAAGGTTTTATAAAAATCATAAGAATTGAAAGACAAGGTTAGGTAATTAAAATAATTCCAATTTTTTACCCGCCGAAATTCGCTGATTGATAAAAACACTGATTTCAACTGACAAACAACCCTGTATGGCTAATTATCTGCGTTGATGAGCGGCTTTAAGTCGGCGCAAATCGGCGGGTAAAATTTTAACTAATCTTAGAAAACAGGATACTAAACAGGCATTATTTCCAGCCTGTATTTTCTACCACCAAAGGTTCTAGGCTAATGATAGAATTGCCTATCGGAAACAATAAAAGGTAAGTATCGCTGTCTTTGCCTTTCAACGAAGGCACCAATTCAAACACTTTCCCGAAGCGACGCAAATCCCACCAATATTTTCCTTCGGTACAAAACTCGAGTAAGCGCTCTTTAAGAATAGCCGCGTCGTTGGCTTCTTTGGTACCATTCACAAAAACATAGGCTTGTTTGACAGCCCCATACGCCCTTGCTCTCACGGCGTTTATCTCCACAGAAGGGTCTTGACCTAGTCCGTTTTTGGCTTCAGCCTTCATAAGCAACACATCCGAATAGCGATAAAGCATTACATCGTTTTTGAAATGTCGCACTCCCGACACGACCGTGCCATTGCCTTTTGCTCCGATTATGGAGGTAATAAAAGCATTGGCAGTCGATTTTATTTCATAAAAAGTTCCTGCCTTGCGGGTATCATCATCCGAAAATTGGCTTCTCACCGATGCGGCCACTTGCATGATGCTATTGCCTGCGTTGCCAGTTCCTATTACACCAATTACGTTTTTGGTATCCTGCGTAATATTTGAAGGGCTATTGGACGAATTGAGATACATGTATTGGTAATAATTATTGTCGCTTTCCAAAACTTGAAATCTTACCGACATGATTACCTCTCGGTTTCCTTTGTTTTCGTACGAAAACACATTGCTAAAATTGTCGAGTAACCCCAAGTCGGCGGTTTGCACCTCATTCAAGGCAGTCAGAGCAGTCTGATAATCAGCCGCTCCCCCCGACATGAGCCGTGCTGTCCAGAGATACACCTCTGCTTTCAATGTGTTGGCTCCCGCTTTGTTCCACTTGTTTCGGCCTGCTTCAAAACTATTGTCAGGAAACAAAGAAATAGCTTGATTCAAATCCTCCTTCACTTGCTTGATAACATCCGCCACAGGCGCACGCGGTACTTGGATTCCTTTGGGGTCGTACCCTTCGGTGGGTTCTAAGCGCATGGGCACATCTCCCCAAGCTTTGGCCAAGGTAAAATACACGTAAGCACGCATGGTATAAGCTTGCGCCAAAATCCGTTTTTGGGAGTTGGCATTGGCAATATTGATAGTAGGCACGTACTTGATGATAAGATTGGCGGCGTCTATGACTTTGTACAATCCCGCCCAGTTGACCGAAGTAGTACCGACATTGAGGGAATTGAGATAAAAAATATCCAAACCCACCGTCCCTGCTAAGGCTTGTGACATGGTTTGAGAGCGCCCTTCGCCCAATATAAACAAATTCAATACGGCTTCATTGCGTAGGTTTACATACATTCCATTGAGTGCGCCTATGGCGTCGCTTTCTGTTTTCCAGAAAGTCTGACTCGTCAACACGCTGGTGGGATCGACTTCTATGTTTGATTTGCAAGCGGCATTAATCAGACATAGAACGCCCACAATATATGCTGTTATCTTTTTCATGTTTGCTATAATTTTAGGTACGGATTTAAAAAGTCACATTGGCTCCAACGGTAAAGTTGACCGGCATCGGGAAGTGTCCGTTGTCTTGTCCTCCATCATCAGGATTTTGTCCCGAATAGCGTGTAAAGTAATGCAAGTTGCTACCCGTAAAATTCAATCGGATATTCGACATTTTGAGTTTATTGACAATCCGCGACGGCAATACATACGCCAATGTCACTTCTCTAATGGCCAGAAAATCACCTTTTTCGTAGTATGTATTGTTAGGACGGATATTGTTAAACTGGTTTTGCCACACATAACGAGGGGTGTTGGTCACATCTCCCGGTTTTTTCCACATATTGTCGATGTACCTTTGGGTAGGTAAAGCATCCCCTTGTAGCTGACCATCCGCAAAAACTGCCGGATAATTGTAAATAGTAGCGCCTAAACTATAGTCCATTCGTACATAAAAGCTCAATTGCTTATAACTCAACGAACTACTCAAACCGCCCGTCCATTTGGGATAAGGATTACCGACATAGACTTGGTCGCGAGTGTCGATAATATTATTTCCGTCAACATCCCGCCAAATGGCATCTCCCCCGTATTTGGTTTTGTTGGCGGTATTTACCAATTGGTCTGCTGGTGCTTTTGCTGCCTCTTCGTCGGTTTTATAAACTCCAATCAACTCATATGCGTACATATCTCCCACACGACCGCCTTCCTGCAAGCCACCGAGCCAATTGTAAGCTCCGATAGCTGGATCCCACACATATACGCCACCGATGCGATTTTTGTCAACGCCATTGTCAGGAAGTTTGAGAATTTTGGTATTTACTTTGGCCGCATTTACCGACAAGTCCCATTGTAATTGCGAAGTAGGAGGCAATACCCTAACATTGATTGCGGCTTCTATTCCTTTGTTTTGTAACGTTCCTAAATTGGTAAATACTGAGCTATAACCCGACGAAACAGGCAAACTTACCGTAGTGAGCAAATCGCTCGTGGTTCGATTATAATAATCAAACATAATGCTCACCCGCTGTTTGAACAAGGCTGCGTCGAATCCAACATCTACGGTTTTGGATTTTTCCCATTTCAAATCGGCATTGGGCAACACTGAAGGAATGACCGCCGCGCCATTGGAATAGCGACTACCCACGGCGTAGTTGCCCATGGCCTGGAAGTCGCCCAAACCGCTGATATTTCCATTTACTCCATAACTGGCTCTTAATTTTAACTCCAATAGATTTTCGGGAATGAGTTGACTCCAAAACGCTTCTTTGTGCAGATTCCAACCCGCCGAAATCCCAGGGAAGGTTCCAAAACGATTTTGAGAACCCAAATTTGAAGCTCCGTCATGACGAATGTTGAGCGAGAGTAAGTAGCGTTGTTTGTAATCATAATTCAGGCGGGCAAATACCCCTTCAATGCGCAAATCTGATACCGACCCAGCCACTGAAGTAGGCGTAGCCGCTGCGTTGAGGGTAGGGATATTATCCGTTGCCGCGCCTTCTCCCGCCGCCGATTGGGTTAATAAATTTCTTGAATAATAAGAGTAGCCCGCTTTGGCTTCGATGTTATGCTCACCAAAAGATTTCGCATACGTAAATACACCTTCTGCTTGGTACTGCATGGTTTTGCTATAAGAAGCCGAAGCCGAACGCGTAGTGACTACTGCACCTACGCCATTGAGCAAAGCGGCAGGCTGGAAAGTATAAGCGTCAGCGTCTACTTTGAGCAACGAAAGTTGAGGCTCAAAAGTAAAGTTAGGGAGGATTTCCCAGCGTCCATTGAGCGAAACCGTCAGGTTCGAAAGGTTGTTATCACCTTTGGGAGCATAGGGTCCTCTCAAAAAATAATCGGGGTTTCCAATCGTACGGCTTTGACCCGGTGCCATAGTCCCGTCTTCAAACTGATACTTGGCTGTACCTGGCAAAGACGGGTAACGGTAAAACATATACGAATAATTGGAGACAGGGTTGTTTTTCCGGTTGCTAAACAGCATCCTTGCCCCAATGCTCAGATTTTTCTTAATGTTTAGATTTCCATTCAAGTTAAGATTTAATCTTTTGTAATCAGTAGCCACTACCGTACCAGCACCTGTTATGTAGCCCATAGCCGCATTAAATGATGCTTTTTCGGTACTACCGGAGGCACTGATGTTGTGTTGGTGAGTCATACTATTCTGATAAATCAAATCCGAATAGTTGGTCTCTTTGTAAATAATGGTTTTGGAAGGGTCTACAGGGTCAGGCATACTGGTCCAGCCTTCATTGAGTTTGTGTTGATTGTCGGGCGACAAATACATCACCGTATAGGCTGTATTATTGCTAAGGTCATTGCCAGTACCTGAGCCATTGGCTTGCTGGTTTCGTGCTGCCAAAGCCGCGTTTTTATTGGCTGCCGCCACCGTCCCCAACCGGTTGTAGTAGATGTAATCATGTGCCGAAGCATATTCGGTACGTCTTCCGGGTTGTGAATTGGTAAAAGCATAGGAATAATTCACAACCGTTTTGCCTGACTTACCCGATTTAGTGGTAATCAAAATAACCCCATTAGAACCTCTAGCTCCATAAATCGCCGTAGCAGCGGCATCCTTCAAAACCTGCATTGTTTCGATGTCATTGGGATTCAAATCCGTAAAACCCGCATCTCTTATCACCCCGTCAACGATGTAGAGAGGGGAGGCACCGTTGGGGTTGTTGATAGAAGTGCCGCCACGTAATATAATCCGAGAAGCGGCGCCTGGCTCTCCAGAGGTAGTCTGTACGCGCAAGCCAGGTACAGCTCCCTGCAAAGCCGCACCCACATTGGTGTAGGGAGCATTCTGCAATACCTTGGTATCTACTTTAGAAATAGACGTTGTGACCGTCTCGCGTGACTGCGTTCCGTATCCTACGACCAGCACTTCACTTAGTGTAGATATGTCTGGTTGCATTTCAACGTCCAGTTGCGTTCGACCCCCGATTTTTACTTCTTGGGTTTTGTACCCAATAAACGAGACAACCAACACATCCGCATTGCTAATCTTGAGCGAAAATCGTCCTTGCGCGTCGCTGGTTGTACCAACGCTCGTTCCTTTTAGGAGCACATTCACGCCGGGCATTTCTCCTCCCTTTTCGTCAAGAATTTTACCAGAAATCGTTCCAGTGGTCTGTGCTGTTACAGCAAGACAGAATCGGACGAAAACAACAGCAAAAATCAACACGACTCGCACGAGCCGTCGGCACAATGGTAAAGCTTTGTTTTTCATAAAGACATGATAATAGATTATTAAAACTGGATTCAAATGTACTCTAAACAAAGGGCGGCCTGAGGGAATCAATATTTCACAATACCGAAATGACTCGGTATATAATTTTGAGAAATTTATCTTTCACAAAATTATTTTACACCCAAGGACACTTCCTCTACTTTCATTTGATTTTATAATACTATTTTTCAAAAGGGCAATATTATATCCCATAAGGCCTGAAAATCCTTAAATCAAAAGGTATAAAATGCGAAAACTAAAAGAAGATAGGAATGAAAACGTAAAGCCAGCTAACTTAAAGAATTGATTTGTGCAGATGCGAAGCTTGGTATTGTTTGGGAGTGATACCAGCACATTTTAAGATACTATTGTTCCAATAAATTCCCTTTTCAATTCTAGCCCTTGCTTTGCCACTATTAACCTTCAATCCCTTAAAAACAAAAAAATATCTAACAAAAACCATAAAATATCCTTACCTTCATAGGCGTCATTGGTAAGTTGATTACCTTTGCTACTTTAAACATCGCTATGTTAGAGTATAGCCGTCATCCAGAAGAAGCCCTCACCGCCCTACTCCGCGAAGGCGACGAAGCGGCTTTTGTGGAAATATACCGACGCAACTGGCAACGAATGTACAATACCGCCTATAAAAGGCTCAAAGACCCTTTTCAGTGCGAAGACCTTGTTCAAAATATCTTCACAGATATCTGGGAAAGACGCACCAATCTCCTCATCGGAAACCTTCAGGCTTATCTTCAAACAGCAGTCAGGTTTCAAGTCATAAAATACAGCACACGAATGTCGGATGTAGCTCCTTTTGCCGACATTCTGGAATCGTCTTTAGCGTCGGCTATAGGAACCGATGACCCTCTCATCGAAAATGAACTTCTGGATTTGGTAAAATTGTGGATAGCGGCTCTTCCCGCAAAACGCCGTGAGATATTTGTACTTTATTACCTTGAAGACCTATCTTCTGACCAAATCGCCGAAAGAATAGGAATTTCTCAAAAAACAGTTCAAAATCAACTAGCAACCGCCACCAATACGCTTCGTGAACAATTGTCTAAAGTATTAATGTTGTGCTTGGCATTACAGCTCCCAATCCGAATAATGGAATAGGCAAACAACGCTCTCTGAGCCTTTTTTGTAGGAGTTAAAGATTTTTTTTTATTTTTTTCATCTTGCTTTTGGGAGTTTTACTTGGTTAGGGTACATAGTATTATAAAGCAAAACTATGAAACCTTACAATAGCCAGCCAGACTTGCAAAGTATGTTCAGAAAATACCTGAACGGCACCGCTACGCCCGAAGAAAAACGTTTGGTGGAGGCATTGTATGACCGTTTTGAAGAACAACCCGATATTCTCAACAGCTACTCCGAGCAAGAAAAGCAATCGTTGGAATACCGCATGGAGAGTTATCTCAAAAACCACATTCAACACCCAACGCCTACGCTCCCTTTGACAGGGTGGGCACGTTGGCGGCAGCGGCTTTCATGGCGCCATATCGCCGCTGCTTCGGTTTTGGTCGCTTGCTTAGGAGGTGGCTATTTTTATCTCAATACTCACAAACAACCCACTCTCCAAACCCAAATTACCTCCCAAGACCTCACTCCTGGTGGCGACCATGCTATCCTTACCCTTAGCGATGGCTCAAAAATCATGCTTGATAATGTCTCCAACGGGATGTTAGCCAAACAGGGTGAAATGACCATCCACAAAGTGGAGCAGGGATTGGTGGCTTATTCTGGAAAGGGCTTGTTTGCTGAAAACCAGTTCAATACCATTACCGCCCCTACAGGTGGCAAATACAGTGTGGTATTGCCTGACGGTAGCCGCGCTTGGCTCAACGCCGAGTCTTCGCTCAAATTTCCTACCGCCTTTGCCCAAAACGAACGCAAAGTCGCCATTACGGGGGAGGTTTATTTTGAAATTGCGCCTGATAAACAAAAACCTTTTTTGGTGGATGTTCAAGGGGTTCAAACCATAAAAGTACTGGGCACTCACTTCAACGTCAATGCCTATGGCGACGAAGCGGCGGTAACCACTACACTTCTCGAAGGGAGCGTCATCATATCATCAGCCCACACAGATGCAAAAGCGATTCGGTTGAAACCCGGCGACCAAGCGTCGCTCTCTAGCAAAGGTGCCATTCAGGTAGAAAAAGATGTAAATACCGAGAAGGTGATTGCGTGGAAAAATGGTTTTTTTCAATTTGAAAAAGCCAACATAAAAACAGTAATGCGACAACTCTCCCGCTGGTACAATGTGGAAGTTGCCTACGAAGGAGCCCCTTCCGACCGCACTTTTTCTGGGAAAATTGCGCGTAATGTCAATGCCTCAGAAGCCTTAGAAATATTACAATTTACGGGGGTCAATTTTCGAGTTGAGCAAGTCGGCAACGGTGCTAAAAGGGGCCGTATCGTGGTCACTACCCCTTAATGACAAGCTCCCCTTTACCCAAATCAATCATCCATTTTTTAAGCTTTATCTTATGTAAAAAAACTACAAATCTCTTAAAGAAGAGCGAAGCCTAAAAATAAAAAAGCCGTAGAAGTGTTGGAGCCACTTTTACGGCGAAGTCTGGGCATCGTCTCCTCCGCTATTGCGGATGTGACCATTGTGTATCTAGTACTTATTGTTCAACCCAAACCTGTACAAAGTTAATGAAAATTTGTGCGATAGTAAAACGCATGCCCCTACTTGGGCAAAAGGCCAATGAATGTTTCACATGGCCCCCTTCCCTCACCCGGAAACTGATAAAACAAATGAAATTGATTGCTATCCTTTTGACCATAGTTTTTGTTCAAGCAAGTGCCGCCGGCTATAGCCAAAAAGTCACCTTGCGCGAAAAAAATGTTTCCGTACAAACCCTCTTTAGGTCAATCGAAAAACAGACCGGCTACGTATTTTTTTACAATAGTGAAGATATTCCCAATACCCGTGTAAGTATCCATCTAAAAAGCAGCTCTTTGACGGAAGCGCTTGACCAATGTTTCAGCAACTTACCACTTACTTATAAGGTCATTGGAAATACCATAGCGGTTAAGAAAAAGGAGCGAACTTCTACCGAAAAACCCAAAGAAACAGGGCTGCTCACTCCTACCCCTTCGCCCAAAGCAGATTGGCATACTACGGATGTTTCTCCCCAAAAGGAGGTTTTGCAACTCCCCCTTCCTCTCTCACAACGTATAGTGGGGAAAGTGACTGACGAAAAAGGAGAAGGGCTGCCAGGAGTTAGCATTTTGATTAAAGGCACCCAACAAGGTACAATCACCGATGTGCAAGGTGCCTATGCCCTTGAAGTACCTGACAACAAAGCAGTATTGGTATTTTCTTTTGTAGGCTATGTACCACAAGAAGTAGCGATCGGTAGTCGGCTGTCGTTGGATATCGTTCTAAAAGTAGATGAAAAAAACTTGGACGAAGTAGTGGTAGTAGGGTATGGCGAACAAAAAAAGGTCAATCTGACAGGGGCAGTTGACCAAGTGACTGCCAAGCAGTTAGAAAACAAATCGGTGGCAACCATTGGGCAGGCTTTACAGGGGTTGGTTCCTAACCTTAATATTACCTTTCCCGACGGAAATCCCGTCAAAAACCCTTCTTTCAATGTACGCGGTGGGACTTCGTTCTCAGGGGGAAGTTTCAGAAGCGGCGCACCGCTCATTTTGGTTGACGGAATCCCGATGGAAATCAACAATCTAAACCCCTCCGACATCGAAAGCTTGTCGGTGCTCAAAGATGCAGCATCTTCTGCCATTTATGGTGCAAGAGCTGCCTATGGGGTCATTTTGATTACGACCAAAAAAGGACGGAGAAATTCGACTCCCAAAATTTCTTATTCTACCAATTATCAAATCCAACAGGCGGTCAGACAACCAAAACAGTTGAATTCGGTAGAATACCAAGAAGCGGTCATTAATGCCCAAGTATTGGAAGGGGGAGTTGCGTCAAATGACGACCTTTTCAAACTCGAACAAGTCAAAAAATACTTCAACAACCCCACTACCGCCCCCAGCTACTATGTAGCAGGAGGTACCAATATTTGGGTAGCAAACATTGACCCCTTCGATGAGTTTTTGAAAAATTCAGCCCCTTTGAAATCCCACAATCTCTCCGTTTCGGGTGGATCTGAGAAAAGCAACTATTATGCCTCTGTGGGCTACCGCAACCAAGAAGGAATGGTAGCATTGGGTGAAGATTGGCGCAAGATTTATAACGCTACCCTGGGATTTTCGACCGATGTCAACAAATGGCTCAATATTGATTCCAAGATATTATACACCCGCTCCGACACCAAAACCCCACACGGACAAGGCGGCTACTCGGCTTATTCCGACGGCTATTTTGCCTTTTTGGCACGGATAGGCTGGCGAAGCCTCATGACTCCGCGCTTTACACCTGCTGATTCTCCCGTAGGAGTAATGCCAACCCATACACCTCTCAATGCTTTCTTGAATAATGGTAATATCACCACCCAAAATTCCAACTTATTTGCCCGCATAGAAGCCACTGTAAAGCTCATGGAGGGACTTAATTTTAAAACCAACTTTGCTTACAGAACCATCGACGAAAACACCAAAATGTTTTTACCCTTGGTATGGCGCGTGGAAAAAACGTGGGTTCCGTTTGTGGAAGGCTTCAGTACCGTGAGCAAGACCTTTTCTAAAAGCGACTACACGGTCTTTAATTCCTACTTTGATTTTTCACGTACTTTTGGTAGCAAACACGAAGTGGGGGCAGTCGCAGGTTTCAACCAAGAACTATCGACCTACAAAGACCTTACCACCCAAGGAAACGATTTAGTCACCGACGCTGTTCCCGCTTTGAAACTAACTACCGGTGGCAAAACCTACGCCGACAACGAATCTCATTGGGCGATTCGGGGAGCGTTTGTTAGGTTTAATTATATCTACAACAGTAAGTATTTGTTTGAAATGAACGGACGCTACGACGGTACTTCCAAGTTTCCGATGGGGCGTCGCTTCAAATTTTTCCCGTCTTTTTCGGCAGGTTGGCGCATTTCGGAAGAAAACTTCATGAAAGCTACACAATCCGTGCTTTCGAGTCTCAAATTACGCGCTTCATACGGAAGTCTGGGCAATCAAGACGTAAACAACTACGCTTATATTGCTTCTTATGGACTTATCCCACAAGTAGCTTATCTCATGAATGGCGCAAGACCTATCGGCATCAACCCGCCGGGGTTGGTAAGTGCCGACTTGACTTGGGAAACGGCCACTACTATCAATTTCGGAGCCGACCTCACCCTCTGGAATCGATTCAATATTACTTACGATTGGTACAAAAGAACAACTAGCGACATTTTGACTTCTGCCGAACAACTTCCCTCGGTGTTGGGAACGAGTGTACCCAACAAAAACGCGGGAGCTTTGGAAACAAAAGGCTGGGAACTTTCTACCAAATGGATAGATCGTCTCAAAAATGGACTCAGTTATGATGTTACGTTGGTAGTCTCTGATAATCAGTCGAAAGTAACCAAGTTTTCGGGCAATCCGCAGCAAATCATTTCGTCGCTTTATGAAGGCAAACAAATGGGAGAAATTTGGGGTTTTGAAACCCAAGGCCTCTTCCAATCTTACGACGAAATCACTAACGCGCCCAAACAAACCCAAATCAACGGAGGAGTATGGCGCCCTGGAGATGTAAGATACGCCGACCTCAATGGCGACGGTAAAATAGACAATGGCAATTCGACCGTAGCAAACCCTGGCGACCGCAAAATCATTGGCAATGCGATGCCTCGCTACCAATTTGGCATCGGAGCCAATGTAGCTTGGAAAGGATTTGATTTTAATATGTTTTGGCAAGGCACGGGCAAACGAGACTATTGGACGGAAAGTTACCTGTATTGGGGATTAATCAACGGCACCAATATCAACGGCGGCAGCGGCACACCCGATGTGTATTACAACTCTTGGACTCCCGAACGAACTGACGCCTTTTACCCTGCTTTTAAACCCGCCCTCAAAAACAAACAAGTACAGTCGCGGTATTTGCTCAATGCGGCTTTCGTGAGATTAAGAAACATCACGCTAGGCTATTCGCTCTCTACTTCTTTGCTTAGAAAAATCAAAATAGACAAAGTACGGGTCTATGCGTCGGGTTTCAATCTACTGTCGATTTCGAAAGTGCCGCGTTTCCTTGACCCCGAAAATATGGAAGACGCCTACCCTTTGATGCGTTCTACTACTCTTGGTCTCCAAATCAACTTTTAAAACAAGTTTACAATATGCGCTTTATTTTAAACTATCGATATATAGCAGCTCTGCTTGCATTTTTTCTTTTCTCAGGCTGTGACGACTCCTTTATGGAACGCTACCCGCTTGATAGCATCGTTGACCAAAATTTTTGGGCAAGTGAGTCGGATTTGAAATTGTATGCCAATCGCTTTTATCCTACTTACATCGAAGGCTTCGACAATGCTTTGACCATCAGAACACCTTATGGCTACGAAGGCTCACCTATTCCCTACGGAGATTTACATTCTGACAATGCGCTGCCCGAAAATGTCAACCGAGCGCCGATGATCAATGGCGTGTATGTCATTCCTAATGCCGCTGGAAGTGGCGGTTGGAACTGGGGAAATGTGAGGGCACTCAACTATTTTTTGGTCAATTATAACCGCGCCAACATAGCCCAAAATATCAAAAATAGCTACGCTGGCGAAATATTGTTTTTCAAAACAATGGAGTACTTCGACAAAATCAAACTTTTTGGGGAAGTTCCTTGGTACAGCAAGCCACTAGAAACTACCTCTCCCGAATTGTATGATTCACGTACACCAAGAGCCGTTTTGATGGACTCCGTTTTGACAAGCATCAACAAAGCCATAAGTTGGCTACCCGAAAAAGGAAAAGAAGCAAACGGGCGCATCACCAAAGAAATGGCTTTGTTGCTCAAGGCTCGCGTTTGCTTATACGAAGGCACCTTTCGCAAATACCACACAGAAGTAGGGCTGTCGGGTCAAAAGTTTTTGGAAGAAGCAGTAAGTGCCTCCCAAGCCCTCATGAATTCGGGAAAGTTTAATATCTGGACTACGGGCGATACCAACAACGACTATCATAATCTTTTCATTCAGAATGATTATAAAACCAATCCTGAGGTTATTCTTTGGAAAGAATATAGTAACGGCCTTTTGATGCATGGTTTCTTAAGGTATTTTTTGTGGAATCAAGGCGAAAACGTAGCAGGTTTTTCAAAATCATTGGTAGAAGAATATCTCTGCTCTGATGGATTACCTATTTCGGCCAGCCCGCTTTATATGGGCGACGATAGTCTTCAGAGCGAAATGAAAAACCGAGACCCACGTTTACGACAAACCGTCTGCTATCCAGGCCAATACGCCCTTGACCCTAAAATGATCGGGAGTTTTATGGCACGAGGCAAAGGCTACAACAAACTCATGCCCGGCATCAGAGGCAGCGGAGAAGAATACCCCTCCCCTACGGGTTATTGGCCGGTCAAATTCTGGAAAAATGACCAAGTAGAAGCCAATGCCTTACAAACAGGCACCATGCCCTGCCCTATTTTTAGATACGCAGAAGCCTTGTTGATTCAGGCCGAAGCCCATGCCGAACTTGGCACTTGTACGCAAGGAATCCTCGACCAAACCATCAACAAACTACGCAAACGTGCAGGAATGCCTGATTTGAATCTTACCAAATTACCACAAGACCCTAAACTAGATGCTCGATACGCTCAGTACTGCGGCTATGTACCCGCTGCTTTGATAAGGGAAATCAGACGCGAGCGCCGAGTTGAATTAGCTTGGGAAAATTTCCGTTGGGACGATTTGGTACGGTGGAAAGCCGGAAAATTACTGACTGTTCCTGAAGCTATTTTAGGGATGAAATTCAACCAATTTCAATATCCGAGTGTAGTCGTAGGCAAAGATGTGTTCTTAGATAGTCGAGGTTATTTAGCTCCCTACAAAAACGCCCTTCCTTCGGGACGAAGGTTTGAGGAGCCCAAACAGTACTATTATCCGCTCCCTACCGAAGATGTGGTCATAAACTCCTCCTTAAAACAAAGTGCTGGATGGTAGTCGCGGCTTTTTTGCAACCCTTAAAAATGATATTTTCTGATGAATTTTCTTTATAAAAGCAAAGCTCTCATCTGCTTGGCGGCCTTTCTACTGGTACAGTTGGCACACGCCCAACCTACGCCAGAGACGGCCATACAACAAGCCAACCATGCCCTTTGGACAAAGTTTATTGATAAATACGGAATCGTCAATGACTTTGTAGGCGAGCGCCCCACGGCCAACGATTGTCGGCTGTCTCGCCCAAACGCCTTTGGCTGGTGGACACCCATTGAAGACGGCGCATTTTTTACAGGACTCTACCTGATAGCAGCCTGTGACCGCGCCAAAACAACCAAAAACGAAACAGACCGAGACAAAGCGCGGATACTCGCCCAAGGGCTACTCAAACTTTCTTTGGTCTCGGATGTACCCGGATTTATCGCACGGGGAGTCAGTACTGATGGCAAAACTCACTATCCCAACGGCTCTAATGACCAAACGATTCCGTGGGTGTATGGGCTGTATTATTACCTCAAAACCGACATTCCTACTCCCACGGAAAGTAAAATCATGAGGGACAAAATCGTCGAAGTCATCCAAGCATTGCAGATTGCAGATTGGCGGTTTCCAAGTGATGGCATGTTCACAGGCAAATTTCGTGACGATTTACGCGACAATCGGTTTTTAGAAGCGCCTTGTTATTTGCTTCTGTTGAAAATAATGCACCAGCTTACCAACGATGGCAAATGGGCGTCGCTTTATCATAGCGCCGCCCACGAAAAACCCGAAGGTTCTCTCAAGACAAGAGGAGAAGTTTGCGCAGAAGGTATCGAATACGATGTAAAAATGTGGGGCGAAAGCAAGTCCTACCTTTGGATCTATGTCATGAAACAGGCGGCCTTGGTAGAACTCGCCTCTTCCGAAACCGATGCAGCGCTCAAAGCACATTTTCAAACTGGGCTAAAACGAAACCGAGATTTTGTAATGAAGTTTGCACAGCGATATACCGAATTCAATAATCACGATGAAAAGGTATTTGGCAATGCCGATTGGCGCGCTTGCTATACGGATTGGTATCCACAATTTACGATTGAGGAAGCGATTGCCGTTTCAAAGCTGAAAAACGACGCAAAAATCGGCAAGCGCAAAGGATATGAACGTGAACTGATGACCACTCCTTTGGCAGCCGCGAGCATCATGGCACTGTTTGGAAACAAAGCCGACTGCGATTTTATTCGAAAAGTGGTGGCCCACTATGATTATTCCAAATTGTATTTGGGAGAATTTCTCTATGCCGAATTTGCTTATTATAAAACAGTCTGCCAATAGCATTTTCAGAAATATCTCTTACGCTGCCCCCTCTACTGTCATAAGGTTGTCAGTAGAGGGGATTTTATTTGTGAACAAATCAAAAATCATCGTCTCTATGAGTGCCCTGAAAGATGCCTATTCTCCCGCTTTTTATCAAAACTTTGCCAAACTCATGGCCGAAGTAGTCCCTGACTTTGATCAGCCACAATTCATATCTCTTATTTTCGATGAAAAGTTTGACCAAAAAGAACTCAAAGAACGTATGCGCCATACTACGGTGGTCTTGCACCAATTTTTGCCCACAGATTTTGGATTGGCAATGGACGCCATTGAAAAGTGTATCGTTTTGATTCGACAAAAAAGCGCATTTGCTAATAGCCTTGCCTACATTTTTTTACCAGATTATATCGAAGTATACGGCTTAGATGAGTTTGAAAAAAGCATGAAAGCCATTGAAACCGTGACACAATTTATCAGTTGTGAGTTTGCGGTCAGGCCTTTTTTGCTAAAATATGGCGATCAAATGATGCAGCAAATGCTAAAATGGTCGCATCACCCCAATGATAAAGTGAGACGTTTGGCAAGTGAAGGTTGCCGCCCGCGTCTCCCTTGGGCGATGGCAGTTCCAGCCCTCAAACAACCCCCCCAACCTATACTAGAACTGCTAGAAAACCTCAAAAATGACCCTTCTGAGTGGGTTCGCAGAAGCGTAGCCAACAATCTCAACGATATATCGAAAGACCATCCCGAAATCGTGCTGCAAATAGCGCGTCGTTGGAAAGGCCACACCAAAGAAACCGATGCTATCGTCAAGCACGCTTGCCGTACTTTGCTCAAAAAAGGGCAGTCCGACGTGTTAGAGCTATATGGGCTAGAAGGCACCAAAGTAGGTTATGACAATTTCAAGATTCTTACCCCCCAAGTACGCGTGGGCGAAAACCTCCTATTTGGCTTTCAATTGGTCAATCTACATGATCAAAAACTGAAAGTTCGGATAGAATATGCGGTGTATTATCGACTACAAAATGGGAAACTTTCAAAAAAGGTTTTTAAGATAAGTGAAAGGGATTTTTTACCTGCCGAAACTGCCGAGCTTGTCCGAAAACAATCTTTTGCTCCTATCACAACCCGGAGATTTTACAAAGGTCAGCACCAACTTTCGTTGATAGTAAACGGAGAAGAAAAACAAATACTTGATTTTGAGCTGATTTAAACATATGAAGTTATTCGTTAGTATGCTACTTTAACTGGGCTGTTACAAGGACAGTACGCCTCCGAGGGTATCTATTTTTAGTAAGTAGTATTTAAAAAAGGATTTAATAACCTATTTCTCCACGCAATCTTTTAGCTTGAATAATTGCCCCAAAATCAAAACCTAGTCCAAATACATCATCTGATGAGGCAGTGCCAATATCAATCGTTGCAAAAGTTACTTCCTGACAATCATCAATATCTATGATTTTAAAATTTGTCTTATGAGTGTCATTATAATTAGCGATGATTTTTTCAGGCAGCTCCCCATTGTCGCCTATCGGAATTCGAATAGTTTTTATCATACATAACACATTTTGATTGCAATCCAGAGCCATGCTCTTCTGAATAAAACTCAATATCAGTTACTAATTAGTAACTATCCGTCTCGCACATTAGCATATTTAAGAATGCTGCATTGATTTTTTTAAAATAGTTCATAAAATTTCACACTTTTTGTTAGCAAATAACTCTATTCTCATTCTTTTGATTACGCCAACTTTATAAGCAACCTCAAACCTTATGGATTATGAATCTTATACCTACACCATATTTATTAAAATCTTAACATTTACCTTTTTGAGGCAAAGAACAAAGGGTTTCTTATTTTAAAATTTTAGCCCTTCTAGTTTCCATTCGCAGGTGAATGGGAATATTATTCAACACTTATTTTATCCATAAATGTTTGAAAATCTTGGAATACGTGATAAACTTCAAAAGGATACTTATTAAAATCTAGAAAGTAGATATCATTTTCAATTTCTTCTTTAATACGAAAAGCAAAAAAGGTGTTAGGACCCATAGTTGAACAAAATACTTTATAAGTATCTATTATATTTCTACACATTAAATATTCCTCTGACTCTAAGTAGTTAAGATAGCCAAGCAAATATTCATTACTTATCAATTGCTCAAAAGACATAAAAACATCTAAATACTCAATGATGACTTCAGTATGCAAATCAATTAAAATAGTTGCATTTTCAACTCGTCCACCATCGGTATATCCCAAAAAATGAGCATATTGGCTTGGAATATTAGTAAATTCAATATTATTTTTGCACGGAATTAAACTGTCGAATCGAAGTTTTTCTAAATTTCCCAACATTTACTTATTACATCTAGTTATAAACTTATTTCTCGTTTCTATTGAATCAGGGAGTATTATTTTAAGAGCTTTACTTTTCAATTAATAATTTGATACCTAATCGGTTCTATGCTCCGCAGCAGGCTCTATGGCGTTATTGTGTTCTCGGCTTTTGCTCCTTGTTTCAGTAGCCAACGAGAAAGATTGTTCTTTTAATGTATAAAAAAACGATTTGTTGAGGCTACTCACAACTGGGGGGCTTTGCTATCTTAAACAAAGGAGAAATTATTCAATACACACCTTGTAACTATATTTGTGGTAAAGCAAGTAGTGGGGGCAGTCTTTGTTGATCAGTTAATAACTTACTGAATTGTGAAACCCAGCCATATTCTGTGGCAACTTCAGTACTTAAACCTTCACTTATAGATGCCAAATCTACGTCATTACCATCTTCTTTATATATAAGTCTAAACGGAGTATCACTTTCAAAAATATGTAAAACACCTATTAGTTGTGTTATAAGTATGTGAGGTAAAAAATTTAAAAGCTTATCATACTCTTCACTTGACAAACTTTTTAAGTATTGTGTTGGTGGATCCTTTATTAGGAGAGGTTTTGAAAATGTTCTTAGATTTTCAACATCTGATAAGCTCCAATCGAAACTTTTTCCGACCAATAACTTTCCAAATTCAATCAAAATTTCTTCATTAGTTTTTATTTTTTTATTCATTCAATTTGTTCCAAGGGATATCCGTAATTGTGATTACACCTTGACTTTTTATATCCTCTAATGCCTTTATCACCTACCGGGTGCATTGCAAATTGTCGCCTTCATGCCGCATTGTTTAGATGCTTAAAATTGA